>OGNM01001438.1_pt1 | contig 10387 bp, 8 predicted proteins | sample 1573441 | NCBI WGS metagenome assembly OGNM01 (sample SAMEA2581915, study PRJEB24529) | metagenome | biome: Human gut stool | place: China | collected 2011
GATTGTGTCGCCGTCGGATATTCTGTCAATTTTTGAAAACAGCCTTTCAAGTTCGCCTTCACTTATGTGAGGTCCCTGACAATTGATTTCTGTTTCAACGCCGGCTTTGATTTTTATGTTGATTCTTGAAATTCCACTTTCAAGCTTAATAAAGTCGGTGATAATCCTGTCGTTGCGAATACCCTTTTCAATGGCGTCACCCGTAAAGCCTGCAACAAATCCGAATGCCGTACTTTCAAGGTCAAGCTCTGCAAGTACGCATGAAACATTGATTCCCTTACCTCCGTAGTAATATTCTTCGGCGGTTGTTCGGTTTGTTATTCCCGGAACAAGCGAATCAAGTCTGACAATGTAGTCAATTGACGGATTAAGCGTTACGGTGTAAATCATTTTTTTACCTCCTTTATCACCGTTGCCTGCGAAAATTCCGGCGTAGGCAGTTTGTTGGTGACTATACAACATTTTTGCAGAGGGGCAAATGTTACGGGATACACCCTGCGAAATTTTGAATGGTCTGCAAGAACAAATGCCATATAAGATTTGTTGATTGCTGTTTCCTTTATAAGACCTTCTTCAATGTCGGGTGTTGTGAATCCCGAACCGATATCAATTCCGTTTGCTCCCATAAAAGCTTTTGTAAAGTTAAAGCAGTTTATGCTTTTTATTGCTTCGGCACCCACAACAGCCTCGGTAAGCGGTTTTATTTTTCCGCCTACTATATATGTCTGCATACCCTTGTGGATAAGCATTCTGGCGTGTGTTATGCCGTTTGTAACATATGTTGCGTTTGTATTTGTAATGTGGTCAACAAGCTTTAATGTTGTTGTTCCTGCGTCAATATAAACAAAGTCAGAGTCATTGATAAGCTTTGCACAGTATTCTGCAACCGCATCTTTTTCATCGCTCATAACGGTTTCACGATTGCTTACCGCATCTTCAAAAACGCCCTCGTTTCTGGTGATTGAAGTTGCACCGCCGAAAACCTTTGTGAGCTTTCCCATCTCATCAAGAGCGGAAAGATCTCTTCTTATTGTTGACTCGGATGAGTCAAGCAACTTTGTTAATTCCGACACCGTGACCGAATTTTTTTCTTCGAGCAAATCAAGTATTGCACGATATCTGTCCTGTGTAAGCATTATCCTCACCTCTTGACTATCTTGAATATCTTGACTACATTATAACACCCTTTTTTTAAAAGTCAAGCAAAATCGGTCAAAAAAATTCAAAAAAATTTAAAGACAGCAAAATTAGCTAACAAAAAAAGTGTCGAGTGTTATTTAAAAACAGTATAATTTTACCGTTTTTGCAATTAAAATTGGTGTTTTTAATTATCTCCATTCAAAATCAGTCAAATTAATTATTTTGACTATAATTCTTTTAGCGTGTTGACTGCAAGGTGTTTTTATACTACAATATTAATCGTTGTGTACAAAAAAAGCCTGCAAGTTTTTTGCAGGCTCAAAACGGCGAAATCACGCATTTATATTTTTTGTTTTTTATGTTTTTTTATACATATATATATGTTATATGTCATTCTGACAAATCTTCAATGACTGTGATTTTTCGTTTTTCGGAGATTATAATATTTTCCTCATTCATCTTTTTTATTTCACGCATCATTGCACTTCGGTCAACAGAAAGGTAATCTGCAAGGTCGGAAAGAGGGAGAGGAAGATAAAAGGTGTTTTTTCCTTTTTCGGTTTTAATGTATTCAAAAAAAGTCAAAAGCTTGCTCCTCAGCGTCTGCTGACAGAGAATGTCTGTGTGAGCAAGACTTTTTTTATGAGATTTTTTGATGTATGCACTTATAATCCGCTGGTGTTTACTGCAATGCTTTTCACAACAGGCTGTAAATTTTGAGTATTTCACGAAATCAATTTTGCAGTTTGTTTTTGCACTCAGATAAAAAATTCTGTTGTCTGATTCGGGTACAATGCAGGTGACGATTATGTCGCCCTTTTCATAAAAAGAAATAATTCTCCGCTGATTTTCGGCATTGTCGGTTGTCAGATAAACAGTTCCTTCTTTTATGATGCAAATTGTGTCATTTTCGGGTGAATATGTAGTTATGATTTCACCCCTTTTATACTCTCTTTCAATAGGTTTAAAACACTCGTTTATCCCGATGAAATCTGATTTTTTAAGCCTTGCACCGCCTATTTCTTCTATCATTTGCAACACTCCATAATGTGTGGCGTTTTTTATCTTACCACAAGATATAGTATAGTATATCACATAATTGTTGCTTGTGCAACAGTATTTATATTGCAATTATTGTATAATTGGTCTTGCATTGCAGGGGCAGTTTTGTTCCTTGCAATTTTATTACATAACGCATTTTTTAAACGGCATTATTGAAAAATTTATTTTTTTATTCGGATTAACAGATATAGGATATTTTTACCAAGGAAGTACCGCAAAATAATAAAAAGGGGAAGGATTATGAGAATTATTAAGCGTAACGGCTCAGAAGAAGATTTCAACATTGAAAAAATTATTAATGCCGTTAAAAAAGCAAACGGTTCGGGGGAACACAAGTTCCTTACAGACGAACAGATTGAGGATGTTGCCGACTATGTTGAATATAAGTGCAACAAAATCAGGAGAGCAGTGTCCGTTGAAGAAATTCAGGATATGGTTGAGGATCAGCTCATGGCAAAGGGTGCGTTTGAGCTTGCAAGAAGATATGTGCGTTACCGCTACAATCGTTCGCTTGTTCGTAAGGCAAACACTACCGATAACAGGATTCTTTCGCTTATTGAGTGCAACAACGAAGAAGTAAAGCAGGAAAATTCAAACAAGAACCCGACTGTAAACAGCGTTCAGCGTGACTATATGGCAGGTGAGGTCAGTCGTGACCTTACAAGAAGAATGCTTTTGCCGGCTGATATTGTTGAGGCTGATAAGGAAGGTATTATTCACTTCCACGATTCGGACTATTTTGCACAGCATATGCACAACTGCGATCTTGTAAACCTTGAGGATATGTTGCAGAACGGTACCGTTATCAGCGATACGCTTATTGAAAGACCGCACAGCTTTTCAACGGCGTGTAACATTGCAACTCAGATTATTGCACAGGTTGCAAGTAACCAGTACGGCGGTCAGAGCATAAGCCTTGCTCATCTTGCACCGTTTGTTCAGGTTTCCCGTGAGAAAATCCGCAGAGAAACTCTTGCGGAAATCGAAGAACTCGGTGTTCATCCCACAGAAGAGAAAATCAACGATATCGTTGAGCAAAGACTTCGCAAAGAAGTAAACCGTGGTGTTCAGACCATTCAGTATCAGGTTGTTACTTTGCTCACAACAAACGGTCAGGCTCCGTTTGTAACCGTGTTTATGTATCTTAACGAGGCTAAAAACGAGCAGGAAAAGCACGACCTCGCCATGATTATCGAAGAAACACTCAAACAGCGTCACAAGGGCGTAAAAAATGAAAAGGGTGTGTGGATTACACCTGCGTTTCCAAAGCTTATTTATGTGCTTGAGGAGGATAACATAACAGAGGACAGCAAGTATTGGTATCTTACGGAGCTTGCTGCAAAATGTACCGCAAAGAGAATGGTTCCCGACTATATCTCGGAGAAGGTTATGCTCCAGAGCAAAATTGATAAAAACGGCGAGGGACATTGCTTTACCTGTATGGGTTGCAGAAGCTTCCTTACTCCTTATGTTGACGAAAACGGCAAGCCGAAATATTACGGCAGATTCAATCAGGGTGTTGTGACTGTAAATCTTATTGATATCGGACTCAGCGCAGGCAAGGATCTTGATAAATTCTGGAAGATTTTTGACGAGAGAATGGAACTTTGCCACAGAGCATTGCAGTGCCGTCACGAGCGTCTTACAGGCACTCTTTCGGATGCCGCTCCTATTTTGTGGCAGTACGGTGCTTTGGCAAGACTTAAAAAGGGTGAGAAGATTGACAAGCTTCTCCACGGCGGTTATTCAACGCTTTCACTCGGTTATGCAGGTCTTTGGGAGTGCGTTTACAGCCTTATCGGCAAAAAGCTCACAGAAAAAGAGGGCAAAGAACTCGGTCTTGAAATTATGCAGAAGCTAAATGACTATTGTGCAAAGTGGAAAAAAGAGGAAAACATCGATTACAGCATCTACGGCACTCCTCTTGAAAGCACAACATATAAGTTTGCAAAGTGTCTTCAAAAGCGTTTCGGCATTATCAAGGGCGTAACAGATAAAAACTACATCACTAACAGCTATCATGTTCATGTTACCGAGAATATTGACGCATTCAGCAAGCTGAAGCTTGAATCCGAATTTCAGGCTTTGTCACCGGGCGGTGCAATCAGCTATGTTGAAGTTCCGAATATGCAGGATAACATTCCCGCTGTTTTACAGGTTATCAAGTTCATTTACGATAACATTATGTATGCAGAGCTTAACACAAAGAGCGACTACTGTCAGGTTTGCGGTTATGACGGAGAAATCAAGATCGTTCACGACGACGGCAAGCTTGTGTGGGAGTGTCCTAACTGCGGCAACCGTGATCAGGATAAGATGAATGTTGCAAGAAGAACCTGCGGATATATCGGAACTCAGTTCTGGAATCAGGGCAGAACTCAGGAAATTGAGGAAAGGGTGCTTCACCTTTGATGAATTACGGAGAAATTAAACTCTGCGATATTGCAAACGGTGAGGGAGTAAGAGTATCGCTCTTTGTATCCGGCTGTACGCATCATTGCAAAAACTGCTTTAATCCGCAGACATGGAGTTTTGATTACGGCGAACCTTTTACAAAAGAGGTTGAGGATAAAATTCTCAAAGAGCTTGAACCGTCATATATTGACGGCTTGTCATTGCTCGGCGGAGAACCCTTTGAACCTTCAAATCAAAGAGCCTTAGTGCCGTTTTTAAAGCGTGTCAGAGAAAAATATTCCGACAAAACAATTTGGTGTTATTCGGGCTATTTGTTTGACAAGGAGCTTCTTTCCGACAGCAGAGCAAGGTGTGAATGTACGGATGAAATGCTTTCAATGATTGATGTGCTTGTTGACGGTGAATTTGTTGAGGCTCTTCACGATATAAGCCTTGTGTTCAGAGGCTCGTCAAATCAGCGTATTATAGATGTAAAAGCGTCACTCAAAGAAAATAAAATAATTCCCCACAAGCTTATGAAAAGGGGAGTGTAATAAAAAGCGACAGCCGTAAAACTGTCGCTTTTTGTAATATTATTGAATTATTGCGTGGAATGTTGTTGATTTTGTAAGGCAAATAGTGTAAAATGATAGCATACTATTTTATAGAATATTATGCAAGGAGCGATTATATATGGTATGTAAAAATTGCAATCACGAAATTGACAACGGAGCAATGTTCTGTACTTACTGCGGAACACCTGTTGAGCAGACTCTGGAGCCTGAAACACAGCCTGTTGAAAATGCTTCAACCGAAGATGCTGCACAGAACCCTTATGAGAATGTGCAGACTGCACAGCCTGAGGTTGATAACGCACAGCCGACTGCCGACAGTCAGTCACAGCAGAATCCGTATTCTCAGCAGTACGGTCAGCCAAATCAGGCTTATTATCAGCAACCGCAGTCTAACAAAACTTCATACGGTCAGCAGTTTACAAACTCACCGAACAATGATTACGGCGCAAATCAAAGCAAGTACGGTAATCAATATCAGAGCTACAACAACGGCTATAATCAGCAGTACAATACGCAGTATCAGCAGACATACAACTCACAGCCTGTACCGCCCGTTGCACCGCCATACGGTACTCCGGATACTCAGCCTGTAAGCATAGGCGGTTGGATCGGTGTTATGCTTTTAACCTGTCTGCCGCTTGTAAACCTCATTATGCTCTTTGTTTGGGCATTCAACAAAGAAGTCACTCAAAAACTACGCAAGAGCCGCTCTTATCCTGGCTCTTATAGGAGTTGTGCTTGTGGTAGTGGTTTCAATTATTCTTGCAGTCTGCGGTATCAGTATCTTCAACGAATTTTCCAGTTCAGGATATTACTATCATTAAATTTAACGGTGAATCGCTGTACCAAATTCGTACAGACAGCTTTATAATGTCAAAAACAAAGTTTACCGATACAAAAAAATCCCTGTCCATAACGGACAGGGATTTTTGCATTAACCGAAATTAATTATTAGTCAAAGAATTTGCTGTGGATAGCACTTACGGCCTTGTCAGCGTCTGCTGAATCAATAAGAACTGAAACCTTGATTTCGCTTGTGCTGATCATCTGGATGTTTACCTGAGCATCATAAAGAGCCTCAAACATCTTTGTAGCAACGCCTGCGTGGCTTTCCATACCTGCGCCGACAATTGAAATCTTAGCTACCTTATCGTCATAGAGAATTTCCTCTGCACCGAGGTTCTCTGTGTATTCCTTCATAAGAGCAACAGCCTCTTCGCCTCTGTTCTTGGCAACTGTAAAGCTGATGTCCTTCTTGCCGTCATGACCGATTGACTGAAGAATAATGTCAACATTGATATCTTTAGCAGAAAGCTTTGAGAACATCTTAAAAGCAAGACCGGGGATATTCGGAACACCCATAACAGAAATTCTTGCAACATCTGTATCTTTAGCAACACCGCTGATTAACATTTTTTCCATTTTAGTTTTCTCCTTTCCAATTGTACCCGAAGCCTTTGTCATACTTGAAAGCACTTCAAGCTCGATATTATATTTTTTAGCCATTTCAACCGAACGGTTGTTAAGAACCTGAGCACCGAGTGTAGCAAGCTCAAGCATTTCGTCATAAGAGATTTCCTGAAGCTTCTTAGCGTTCTTAACCTTTCTCGGATCAGCTGTGTAAACACCCTCAACATCGGTGAAAATCTGACAGAGATCAGCGTGCATTGCAGCCGCAATAGCTACGGCACTTGTGTCTGAACCGCCTCTGCCGAGTGTTGTAATATCGCCGTATTTTGAAATGCCCTGGAAGCCTGCAACGATTACAATGTTCTTCTTGTCAAGCTCTTTCTTAATTCTGTCAGGCTCAACTTTTCTGATTCTTGCGCTTGTGTGAGCAGAAGTGGTATTGAAACCTGCCTGCCAGCCAAGAAGAGAAACAGCGTGGTAACCGAGCTTTTCGATTGCCATTGCAAGAAGTGAAATAGAAATCTGCTCGCCTGCGGCAAGAAGCATATCCTTTTCTCTTTTTGAAGCCTTTGGATTGATTTCGTTTGCCTTTTCAATGAGATCGTCTGTTGTGTCGCCCTGAGCGGATACAACAACTACAACATCATTGCCCTTTGCGTAAGTGTCTGTTACGATTGATGCAACATTCATTACTCTTTCGGCATTGGCAACAGAGCTGCCGCCAAATTTCTGAACTATCAAACTCATGTACTTAATACTCCCTCTGTAAAATTATAAATCAGCCACACGGATACTTGAAAGTACCGAAACACCGTCAGCCTCAAGCTGAGCAATCTTCTCGGCAAATTCGTTGTACGGCATAGCCTTGACAACAAATGCTTTTTCGTCGGCAGGTGCGTCAGCCTTATTGATTACTGTTACCTCACCGAATAATTTTTCTGCCTTTTCTGCAACATTACTGCCGTTTGCACGAACATACATGGCACGGCTTGACTCCTCCCAAGGAAGAATGTTTTTGCCGTTGCCGTCTGCCCAGTAAAGGAACTTTCTTGTCTTGAGGTGCTTGCAGCAGTCGATTACATCGGCTACAACTGCGCTTGCTGTAGGAAGCTTGCCTGCACCCTTGCCGTAGAATACTACATCGCCTGTGAAGTCGCCTCTTACCATAATGCCGTTGAACTCATAGTCAATGTTAGCAAGCTGGCTCTTGTTCGGAACGAGCATAGGAGCAACGATAATGTCAATCTTGCCGTCCGCAAGACGCTTAACACTGCCGATAAGTTTAATTACGCAATGGAATGCCTCAGCGTATCTTACATCTTCAAGTGTAATTTTTGTAATGCCCTCTGTATGTACAGAGTCGGGATAAACATGCTTTCCGTATGCAAGAGATGCAAGAATACAAATCTTACGGCAAGCATCGTGACCTTCGATATCAGCGGCAGGATTTCTCTCGGCAAAGCCAAGCTCCTGAGCAAGCTTGAGCGCATCGTCAAACTGCATACCGTCTTCAATCATCTTTGTAAGGATAAAGTTTGTTGTACCGTTAAGAATACCGGCAATCTCGTCAACATTATTTGCAACAAGACACTGGCTCATCGGGCGGATAATCGGAATACCGCCGCCTACCGATGCTTCAAAGAGGAAGTTTGTGTTTGTTTCCTTTGAAATTTCAAGGAGTTCTGCACCGTGAGCGGCAACAAGCTCCTTGTTTGAAGTAACAACACTCTTGCCTGCTTTAAGACATCTCTTTACAAAGTCATAAGCAGGATTAAGACCGCCCATAACTTCAACAACAACTCTTATTTCGAGGTCGTTGATGATATCTTCAAAGTTTTTTGTGAATCTGTCTGCAAGCGGGCTGTCGGGAAATTCACGAAGGTCAAGAATCTTCTTGACATAAACCTCTTCACCGATGCTTGCATAAAGCTTCTGTTTGTGTGTTGTAAAGATTTCGGCAACGCCCGAACCTACAACACCGTGACCCATAATTGCTATTGAAACCATATCTAAAAACCTTTCCTTTCGAGTTTTTGGTTTTAACCTGTTATTTTATTCTGCGGCAGGGGGAGCTTCCTCACCGCCGCCTGACGATTCACCGCCTCCGGAGCTTTCGCCTCCGCCTGAGGATTCCCCTCCGCCTGAAGGTTCTCCGCCTGAATTATCTCCTCCGCCTGAAGGTTCTCCGCCGGGATTGTCACCGCTGTTGTCACCGCCGTAATTGGGATTGTAGTAGCTTGAGGAGTCTGAAACATTTGAGCCGTATTCATAGTTACCGCTGTAATATGCACCTCCCGAACTCGGCATATTGTCCTCGGTGTAGTAGCCCACATATCTTCCCGAAATATTATCTGTTGAAACAATAAGTCCCGTTGTAGGATTATATGTTGCCTCAATCAGGTTATCGGATATCTTATATTCCTTGTTTTCTTTGCCTTTAAGGTACTTGCCCATAACATTTGCAAAGAATTTTGTTGCCGTTGTTCTTCCGCTGTAGGAAATGGTTTTAGGTTTATCAAAACCGCACCATGTAGCCATTACGGCATATGGCGAACATCCGCAGAACCATGAATCCTTATCGTCATCGGTTGTACCTGTTTTGCCGATAATGTCCCAGCCTGAAATCTGAGCGTAATGTGCGTTTGTGTGAGCACTGTTTGTAACATTGTAGTGAAGCAGTCTGTTCATGATTCCTGCTGTTTCGGCTGAATAAGCCTGTTTCGGAACTGCGTCACGGTTATCAATGATTATGTTGTCCTCTGAGTCGGTTACATAGTAGTATGTGTACGGTTCGTAGTAAAGACCGCCGTTGCCGAGATATGTGTAAGCAGCCGCCATTTCTCTTACTGTAACACCGCCGTTCATACCGCCGATTGAAAGAGCACCCGTATTCTGTGAATCCTGTTCCGTAAGATTCTTGAATCCCATTTTTGTAATAACCTGCTGATATGCAACGCTCGGACCGCCGATAAGCTCCATGGTCTGAGCGGCTGTTGCGTTTGATGACCACTCGATTGCATCGGGAAGACTCATATTGCCGTTGTAGTAGCCGTATGCGTTGTTAGGACCCGAAACAAGCTGACCGCTTTCATTTGTACGATAGTTGTCAAGCGGTTCATCGAGAACCATTGATGAGAAATAAAGCTTCTTTGATTCGATTGCATAAGGGTAAACAACAACAGGCTTGATTGAAGAACCCGGCTGAAGAACGGAGTTGTAGGATCTGTCCCAGCTGAGAGCGCCCTCTTTCTTTGTTGAAGAACCGACTGTTGCGATTACTCTGCCGTCATATCCCATAATTGTTGACGCAATCTGAAGGTCGGAATCATTTGATTTATCAATATTGAGTGCCGCATTTTCAAGGTAGGTTTGAGCATTTTCATCCATAGCACAGTAGATTTTAAGTCCCTCTGTGTAAAGCTTTGAAGATGCCGCAGCTTCGCTTATGTTGTAATATTCTGCAATGTCCTTTTGAAGATCACGAAAGACCTGATCAATATACCAGTTCTGAACATCAGCCTCGTCATCGTCGTCATCGTGGTCGTGATGGTGGCCGCAGCAGCAATGGTCATCATGATCGTGCTCGTCATGGTCGTGATGATGATGCTCGTGCTCTTCTTCCTCGTCCTCGTGGGCGTGCTCTTCGTTTGCCTTGGCAGCCATGGCGATCAGCTCGGCCTTGAAGTCGTCCTTGGTGGACATGGCCTTCAGGATCTGCTCACCGGTCAGGTGATCCCATGCGGTGGTCACGATAGTGGCGGTGGGGTTCTTTTCCCGCAGCATTGCCACGGCAGCGGCGATCTTTT
>OGNM01001443.1_pt1 | contig 10366 bp, 6 predicted proteins | sample 1573441 | NCBI WGS metagenome assembly OGNM01 (sample SAMEA2581915, study PRJEB24529) | metagenome | biome: Human gut stool | place: China | collected 2011
GGGGAATACCCCGCTAGTCTTGGTCGACGGAATCCCCGGGGATATGAATATGATCAACCCGCAGGATATCGAGGCTATATCGGTATTGAAAGATGCCTCAGCCTCCATATATGGTTCCCGTGCCGCCGGAGGTGTTGTATTAATCACGACTAAGAAAGGAAAGAGCGGAGCTCCGAAACTTACTTACAACGGGAACTTGGCGATCACGAAAATGACCGGAATCATGAAAGCCCCGACAAATTATGAGATGGCGATTATGGATAACGAGGCGAACATACACAACGGTGCCGCCCCACTCTATACCCAAGAGCTTCTGGATCGCATCTTAGCGAACGATCCGAACCCTATCGACCATCCCACCCAACCCGGCTGGAAGCTCTTTTTCACGAACACGGACTGGATGGACGAGTTGCTGACCAATGGCGTACAACATCGCCATAACCTAACAATCTCCGGTGGAGGCGAGAAGTCTAACTATTACCTATCCGCCGGCTACAGCAAACAATTTGGCGTGGTAAAATACGCAGACGATAATAATACCAAATACAATCTGCGTATGAATTATGATTATCGATTGGCAAAGTGGCTAAAATTAGAGACAAAGGTATCTTTGGATAACCAGAAACGTACGGACATAGGAAGTAATGGCGCTTGGGTGATCGGCGAGGCGATGTTTGATATGCCGAACTTCCCGATCTATAACGCCAACGGAGAGTTCTTCACGCAAGGAGGCTGGAGCAACGCGATAGCGCTGGCCAAGGAAAGCGAGACCGCCACGTTCAATACCCGGGAGATGAACGGAAACTTTAGATTGATCGCCGATATCACGGACGGACTCGTGTTTAACGCTCAAGTGGGCTTAAACTACAAAAACAAGAATAACGAGGATATAGCGAAAGCCATCCCGCTCTATACATGGGACGGTGACATCAATTATTATACGGGAGCAGGTAGTCCCGAACAATCCGCTGTAGATCGTACGACCGAGGAAACCATCTATCAAAATTATACGGCTTACTTGAATTATAATAAGAACTTCGGACTGGATCATCATTTAGATGCCATGTTAGGTATGGCTTATGAGGCAGAAGAGGTCCGTATGTTCATGGCACGCCGAGATAATTTCATCACAGACGAATTATGGGAACTCAACCTTGGTGGCACCGGAAATATGAAGAACGACGCCAAAGCTGAACATTGGGCGACAAGCTCGGCTTTCGCCCGTATCGGATACAGCTTCAAGAATAAGTATATCTTGGAAACAAACTTCCGCTACGATGGTTCCTCCCGCTTCCCGAGTGATGAGCGTTGGGCTTTCTTCCCCTCGGCTTCCGTGGGTTGGCGAATCTCGCAAGAACCTTGGTGGAATGTTAAGTCCGAACATATCTCTAACGCTAAGGTCCGGTTTTCTTGGGGCTCTTTGGGCAATGCGGCCGGGTTGAGTAATTATCAATATATCCAGACATTGGGTATCAGCAAGTCTGATTATATCCTTGACGGTTTGCGGCAGAATTATATGTCATCTCCGGCGGCTCTTCCCGGCAACTTGACGTGGGAAACCGCTACGACGTATGATATAGGAGCGGATTTAGGATTCTTTGATAATCGTTTGACCGTAAGTGGAGATTATTATATCCGTAAAACAACTGATATGATCGTGAATGGCCCGACCGTACCGGATGTGTTCGGTGCTTCTTCTCCGAAAGGTAATTATGCGGATATGTCTACTTATGGCTATGAGTTGTCTTTGGAATGGAGAGATGGATTCGATTTAGCTGGTAAACGATTTAATTATAGCATCAAGGGTACATTGGCAGATTACTATTCAGTGATCGATAGGTTTAATAATGCGAATATGTCATTGAGCGAGTACGCAAATCAGTCGCTCGACAAGAATTATTACGAGGGAATGCGTATCGGTGAGATTTGGGGGTTTGTATCCAATGGCTTGTGGCAGGATCAAGCTGGCATCGATGCGGCTGAGGCCGCTGCGAAAGCTGCGGGGCAATCCTATTATAACCCGCTTATGCAAACATCGAAAACCTATAAGTTGTATCCGGGCGATATTAAGTTCGAAGACTTGAATGGCAACGGCTATATTGACCGCGGACAGAATACGGTAGATGATCCGGGCGACCGTAAGATCATTGGTAACGAGGAACCTCGTTATATTTATAGTTTTACGCTTTCTGCCGATTGGAACAATATCTGGGTAAGTGCTTTCTTCCAAGGGGTGGGTAAGCAAGATTGGTATCCGTCTAATGAAGCCTCTACGTTCTGGGGGCAGTACAATCGTCCGTATAACCAGATGCCCTCTTGGCATGTGGACAACTATTGGACTCCAGAGAATCCGGATGCTTTCTTGCCTCGTTACACGGGTTACTATGCGCCTTTCTATGGAGGTCATAAGAACGCCAACACGCGCTATTTGATGAATGCGGCCTATCTACGCTTGAAGAACATACAGGTTGGCTATAATTTGCCATCAGAATGGATTAAGAAGTTGCATTTGACAAATGTAGGAATTTATCTTTCCGGGGAAAATCTCTTTACATGGTCTCCGCTTTACAAGTATTCCAAGGATGTCAATGTATCGAATATCGGTGAATCGGATAAGGACTTGACTTCCAGCAACAGTGGTGATGGATATAATTACCCGATGATGAAGTCGTTCAGCATCGGCCTGAATGTTACATTTTAAAGAATAGGAGATTATACGAAATGAAAAAGAATATATTATTAAGCGGTCTGGTGGCACTTTTGGCTATATTTTCGGGGTGCGAGATGAATGAGGAACCAAAGTCGGAGGCTTCTGTGGATATGGTGTTTAGCTCCGAGAATGGTTTGAAGACGTATACGTACTCATTTTACAATGTCTTGCCTTCCCGAGGAAGCGCTTTCCGGCGTGATGCTACGGCAGATTATGGGGTGAAAAATTCCTTGGGTGGTATGGAGGTTGGCGCTTATACTACGAATAGCGCGACGAGTTGGTCATGGTCCGCTCTTCGTAATATAAATTTCTTTTTGGAGAATAACGTGAATGAGTCACTAAGCACGACTATCCGTGACAATTATAATGGTATCGCACGCTTGTTCCGTGCTCGCTTCTATTTTGATAAATTGGTACAATATGGCGAGGTACCTTGGATTGATAAGGTATTTAACGAGGCTGAAGACCCGGATCTTTATAACCCGCGTGATACGCGTGATGTGATTATCGGGCATATCTTGGAGGATTTGGATTATGCGTATACGAATATATTGGAAGAGGATGTCACGCATAATTCAACGATCGTAAATAAATGGACAGCTGCCGCTTTCAAATCTCGTGTTTGCTTGTTTGAGGCTGCTTGGCGTAAATATCATGCCGCTGACCAATTGGATATCGCTCGTACGGGATGTACGGAATATTCGGCCAAAGATTTATATAAACTAGCGGCTGAGGCGGCTAAGGAAGTTATGGATAACGGACCGTACAAACTTTATACTTCGGGTGCTTATAGCGATGGCCGTGGAGCGTATCGCGAACTTTTCATTGCCGATAAGGCCGTTACCACGGAGGTAATGATGGCTATCGAGACTGACAAGGTGTTAGGACTGGGTGAGCAGAATTGGTGGTATAATTCCTCTACTTACGGACCACACTTATGCATGAGCCGTAAATTTATGCTGTCATACTTGAATGCGGATGGTACGCCTTATGTCGAGAAAAAAGCGGATGGAAGCTATAAGAATTTCGTGGAGGAGACAACCGGACGTGATACCCGCTTGAACCAGACGATCCGGGGAGCGGATTATACCCGTAAGAATGCTTCTGGTGTTTATGAGCCGGCGGCAGCTAATTTCACGGGACATACATTGACGGGATATCAGTTTACGAAGTTTGCCATGGATGACGTGGCTTACGATGATGCGGCTACGAATGATAATGACATTCCTATCATGCGCTATGCTGAGGTTTTGTTGAACTATGCTGAGGCTAAGGCTGAATTAGGCGAACTGACTGATGCGGATTGGGCGGCTACGATAGGTGCGCTTCGTTCTCGTGCGGGAATTACGGGAGGCACACCACAGACAGGTACATTGACAACCCGTCCGTCATCTGCGGAACCTTATATCGCTTCTTATTACCCGACGATCTCTGATCCTTCCTTGTTGGAGATCCGTCGCGAACGTGGTATTGAACTTTGTCTGGAAGGCTTGCGCCTAAATGATTTGAAACGTTGGAATTGTTGCGATCTTTGGGTGAACGATCCTTGGGAAGGTATCTTTATCCCGTCACTTAACCAACCGCTGGATGTGAATGGCGATGGTAATTATGACGCCTATTTCTATGATACGGACAAAATCGCTGATGAGAAATATGCTGCGATTGGTGTCTATGTAGGTACAAATAAGAGTAATGTGCTAAACGTGAAGCCGGTTCAAGGTGGTTATTTGATGGAGTATAATTATGCTGGACGGAGCTGGCCGACTCGTCAGTACTTGTATCCGATACCGGAGGTTGTAATCCAGTTCAATACGAATCTAAGCCAGAATCCGGGTTGGTAATCAAGGGGGTATCATGAGAAACTTAATTATAGTGTTTATCTCTTTATTTACTTTCTGCATAGGGATATCCGGACAACAGAAGTGTAAACTGAACGTGGGTAGTTTTAATCTGCGGTATGATAATGAGGGGGATAAGGATGATTCATTGACACACCGCAAAGACATGGCGGTATCTTTGGTTCATGTCTTTGGAATCCAGGAAGGACTGATTCACCAAGTGAAGGATTTGGTGAAAGATGGTACGTATACGTTTGTTGGTGTAGGTCGGGATGACGGAAAAGAGGCAGGGGAACATGCCGCGGTCTTATTTAAGAAAGATCGGTTTAAATTATTGGACTCGGGAAATTACTGGTTGTCGGAGACACAGGATAAGCCTTCTTTTGGCTGGGATGCGCAATGCCGGAGGGTTTGTTCTTGGGCGAAGTTGAAGGATAAGGTTTCGGGAAAGGAATTTTATTTCTTCGTTAGTGTGCATTTCGATCATATCGGTAAAGTGGCCCGTCATGAGTCTGCTTTGATTATGTTGGCTAATATTAAAAAGATAGCGGGGGATTCCCCTGCTATCTGTGGAGGTGATTTCAATGGTACGCCGGATTCTGAGCCTATACAAATATTGAAATCCGATGGTTTACTGTTGGATTCACGGGAAATCTCAAAAACACCACCCTATGGAACGGTAGGAACGACAAATCAATTTAATTTGAATGCTCCGATGAAGAATCGAATTGACTACATTTTCGTTACCAAGAATATTCACGTGAATAAATATGGTACGTTGAATGAGTTCCAATACGGTCATTACCCTTCAGACCATTTCCCGATTATGATTGAGGCTGAATTTTGAGTTTAAGGATTAGGATGTTAAAAATAATTATAAAGGTATGAAGAAGCTAATTTATTCTTTCTTATTTCTCCTTTGCTCCGTGTTTGCGTTGCAGGCGGAGTCTATGGTAGTTGCCACTTATAATTTGCGTAACGCGAATGCGGGTGACTCGACGAATGGTAATGGCTGGGGGCAACGGTATCCGTATATCGCCCAGTTGATTCAGTTTCACGGTTTTGATATTTTCGGAACTCAAGAAGGCAAGTACCAGCAATTGCAAGACCTTAAAAATGCGATGCCCGGTTATGATTATATCGGGGTAGGGCGTGATGATGGTAAACAAGCCGGGGAACACTCTGCCATATTTTATCGTAAGGAGAAGTTTGAGGTACTGGATCATGGGGACTTTTGGTTGTCTACGATAACCGATCGCCCCAATAAGGGATGGGATGCCGTTCTTCCCCGTATTTGCACATGGGGTAAATTTCGGGATAAACAAACCGGCTTTACTTTCTTGTTCTTTAACTTACATATGGATCATATTGGCGTACAGGCCCGTGCGGAAAGCGCGAAACTTATCCTTAAGAAGTTGAAAGAATTTCCGGAGAAGCTACCGGCGATTCTGACAGGTGATTTTAATGTGGATCAACATAATGAATCCTACTTATTACTGGACAATTCCGGTATTATGCGGGATTCTTATCAGATAGCGGATTTCCGGTATGTACCCAACGGCACGTTTAATGCCTTCCATGCGGATCGCAAAACAGACAGTCGTATCGATCATTTATTCCTTACGAAAGAGTTTGATGTGAAAAAGTACGGAGTCTTGACGGATACGTATCGTTCGGAAGCAAAAGAAAGCGCTCAAAAGGAACAGGATGCGAACTTCCCTAAAGAAGTTTCCATGCAGAAGTATGTCGCTCGTACGCCATCTGATCATTTTCCTGTAATGGTTGTGGTAGAAGTAGAATAGAAAAACTTTAAGAAAAATAGAGGCGATCGCTAGAGGTCGCCTCCTATTCTGTAGAAATATTATAGAGGTTCTATTTACTCATTCTTTTTATAATAATTACCCATAAAAGAATTAATTGTATCAGAATAACAATTACCTGTTTCTTTGGATGTATGGGGTCTTGTTGGATCGATTCCTCCCTTAAACTGATCGAAATAAGTATATCTTATTTTCGTATAATCCGTAAATGCTTGTTCGGGAGAGGTATTAAAATGTCCATGCATAAAAAATTCCCAAGTATCGTCTACACCCGCATAATTCTTTTTGGCAAACCCTTCTATCGTTATATAATCCGAATTGTCTTGGGAGATAATGGTAGCGTAATGATGAGCGGTACTATCTTTCACTGTAAAATTCAACATGCTAGATTTACTTTGACTTTCGTATCGGCCAAACAGAGAGGCAACCATATCGCACCCTCTGGGCATTTTAACCTCTTCAGAGTGGGTTTGTTCGTAAAGAAATGCCTCTCTGGTACATAGACCTAAGGTATCAATTGAGATACGACTCTTTATTTGTCGTAATTTCGATATAAGGGAATCTATATTATTTACAATCGGACCATACATCTCGTGGACATCATCCCTTTCACTATTATTATCAAAGACGGTAGGTATATAGGAAGAGGGCGACAAGGCTACTTCCAGATCAGACTTCAATGTGGTTAAATTTTCGATCAAGGTATCATAACTTCCAGTTACAGGCTTTTTACCTCTTTCTGGGTAGAGCCAAGAGGAAAGTTTAATGTGAATTTCTTTATACATTTCATAGACAGAAGTAAATTGACTCTGTTCGACCGGCCATTTAAATTGCAACTGAACAAAGAACTTCCTTAAATTCTCACTGCTTTTTCTTATCTCGTTCACCTCTTGATAGAGCGAATTAAATTCTTCATTATATCCACCTGTAACATCATTAAGATTTGAAAAACTTGAAATTAACTTTTTACTCGAAAAATCATGTTCCTTTTTCCATTTCGGTTCTACCCGGATATACTCTTTTGTACGGTATGTTGAATTGAGTCTTGTAAATTGTCTTTTTTCCTTTGGCACAAACTCAATCATAGCACCTTCCTTTTGCATAATAGTATTAAAATCTAATACATACAATTCGTGATTTGGATATTCCAAGCCGCAAATAGCTTGGCCAGAATTGGAAATATTATAAATTTTCCCACCTTCCGTGAAGGTAGCATATCGTTGAATGGGTACAAAATTATTGACTGATGGTATTTTTAGCTCGTCTTTTATTTTAGTTCCTGGACTGTTATTATTTATTTGACATTGAATAGCCTTCCTCTCAAGCAACTTATCATGAGAAGACTGTAATATTTCACACAAAGATGCTTGCTTGGAATTACCAACATGACCAACAAGGGTATGCGGTGTTCTCTGTTTTCTTTCAGCATATGTTTTCATGACAACTTAGATTTTAAACTATTCGTAGATAAAATCGGAGATTGCGTTCTGTTTTTTCCAAAAATAATAATTTTGCAGGAAAATAAATATTAAAATAACCAATCGAATAATAATTTTTCTACATTTGCGTTACAGGAGATTTGAGGAAAGACACGATTGATCCCTTGTAAAATATATTTCTGAGATCTATTACAACTGAGTCTCGGCAAGACTATGGTTTTGTTGATAAACCGTAAATCACTCAACCATATATATTTATAATCTATTCCTCCTTTTTATGAAATCTCAGATCTATCAACTAAGCATCTTTTTAAACCTCGATTACAAACTGATTCTGTTCGCTTTATATCTTCGTTCTTCTTTTTGTTAGCCATAGTCTTGCCGAAACTCATTTACCTGTAAAGACGATTGCGAATATTCATGATAATAAAGATTGTATGCAGGAAATTCATGCCGATAAGGTTTTAATGATAGCGATCGGAAATAATGATTATATCAGTTATAATAAACTGTTTGATCGTTATTACGGGCGTCTTTGTCAGTATGTGTATAGTCTATTGATGGATAGAAATGATGCGGAGGATGTTGTTCAAGAGCTTTTCTTGAATTTATGGAAAAATAGGGGGAGAATAGAGATAAAGGAAAATGTATCAGGATATTTATATCGGATGGCTAAACATCTGGCCTTGAACTTTATCCGATCAAAGGTGCAGACGGGAAGTTTATCAGAGAATCAAGACTTATTACTTCTATCCTATGAGGATAATCAACTGGAAACAGAAGAGTTTAGGATCGCTCTTTATGATTGTATAGACCATTTGCCGGATCGGAGCAGAGAAGTGTTACTTCTTCACAGGGTAAAAGGATTGAAGCAGAAAGAAATATCGGAGAAACTATCTATATCCGTGAAAACAATTAAAAATCAAATATGGATGTCTTTACAGAAGTTGAAGGAATGTCTGGAGATGAAGGAGGTATAAAATAATGAGAAAATTTTCAAGGTTCGTATAGGACCTTTTTTTATTTGTGGTGTCATTTAAATAAAGACTAGACTCATGGAGAAGAAAAAGCAAATAGGAGAACACATCGTTGACCATTTATCGGAGAGGATGAATGAAGAGATCGTGGATCCGGTTCTGGATGAATGGTTGGCTGAGGATGAGTCTAATCAAGAGGATTTTAAACGGTATAAAGAGATCTGGAAAGAAACAGGCTCTTATCTGGAGCAAGAAACTTTTAATGCTCAATACGCATGGGATAAGATCGATCGTATCAATAAGGAGAGAGATAATAAGCGGAAACGCTTGGTGAATATCGGATATATCATTTCAGGAGTGGCGGCTACTTTATTGCTTGTCCTCGGGTTTTCGAAAATGGGAGTATTTGATAAACAGCCGGAAATGCTGGTTCGAATGACCGCTGATTACGGAAGCCGATCGGAGGTGGTCTTGCCGGATGGTTCCGTTGTTAAGCTGAATTCTGGATCTGATATTACGTATTCCTATAACGCAAAGGAGAATATCAGGGAAGTGAATTTCCAAGGAGAGGGCTTCTTCGATGTCTCGAAGAACAAGATACCGTTCGTGATCAAGATGAGCAATGGATTACGCTTAAAGGTACATGGAACTTCTTTTAATTTGCAAGCGTATACGGATGAAAAAACAGTTGAAGCCTCGTTGGTGGAAGGCTGTATCGAGTTGGATCATGGGAATGATAAGTTGTTAATGAACGCCGGTGACATGGCGATTTTCGATAAGCAAACCAACAAGATGAGACCGACATCGGGCGTGTTATCTCATTCGTACAGTTGGCTGGAAGATAAACTCTATATGGATCATATGCCGCTAGCTTCCGTCTGTAAATATTTGGAGAGGAGGTACGATGTGACTATCCATCTTCAAAAGGATTTGGGGAATAGTATACATTACGATGGAGTCATACAGGAGGAAACCATAACGGATATATTGGGCGTACTATCCCGATTGAGTGATATAAGTTATAACGTGAAAGGAAAAAATATAAGTATAACCTCTAAATAAAGTCTGCCTATGAAGTAAAGAACAGGAATCGCATGAATACACATGAAAAAACGGGAAATGCTGGAACATTCCCCGTCATCTTTTTGATCATTAAAATTAGTGCTCGTAACACTAGTGTTAACAAACAATCGAATTACAAATATATGAATTTTTGGAATATAGCAAGGCCGGAAGAGTCTCCGGTCCTTAAAAAAACTTTGTCTATTATGAGATTGACGACATTATTCTCTATCGCATGTTCACTTCAGATCTCGGCCTCTGTCTATTCGCAAGAGACAAAGTTGTCTTTGGACGTTAATAACCAGACAATAAAGGAGGTTCTTTTCAAGATAGAGAAACAGTCTGGCTTCCGTTTTATCTACGAGAGCGAGAAGGTTAACCTGAATAAGAAAGTATCTGTACATGTGAAAGAGCAGACGGTGGAAACCATTTTAAAGCGTCTTTTCGCAGGGGAAAAACAATGATGCGTCTATCGTTCACTCTGTGCAATTTGAATTAATCCCTCTACAAAAAACGAGAA
>OGNM01001444.1_pt1 | contig 10365 bp, 10 predicted proteins | sample 1573441 | NCBI WGS metagenome assembly OGNM01 (sample SAMEA2581915, study PRJEB24529) | metagenome | biome: Human gut stool | place: China | collected 2011
AGTTGAAGTTTCCCGCACGGAGGTTTCACATTTACTGTGTAACCGTGATATGAACGGTGCCGGAAGACTTTTTGGCGGACAGCTTTTAATGTGGATTGACGAAGTCGCAGGCATTGTTGCCAAACGCCACTGCGAATGTAACGTTACCACGGCAAGCATTGACAACTTACAATTTAAGGAAGCATGTTATCTGGGTGATGTCATCGTTTTAATCGGCTATCTGACCCATGTTGGCAATTCTTCCATGGAAGTACGCATTGACACCTACGTGGAAAAGAAAAACGGCAAACGTTATCCTGTCAACCGCGCCTTCTTTATTATGGTTGCCCTTGATGAAAACGACCATCCTGTCCGCGTTCCGCGACTGTCAGTTTCTTCCATTGAGGAGCAGGCAAAATGGGAGGCTGCCGAACGCCGCGTTGCACTGCGCAAAAGAAATGCCACAGCATTTCACGGTGATTCAAGGTTTGAATTTCCGTGGAAACTGTGGCTTTTCTTTTTTGTGTCACCGGCACAATCTTCTTTTTACCGACAGATTACTTGCCCTGTGACATCTGCTCTTCCTGTCTTTTAATCATCTTCTTAACCATGTTACCGCCAACAGAACCTGCTTCTGCTGATGTTAAATCACCGTTGTAACCTTCTTTTAAGTTTACACCGATTTCTGAGGCAACTTCCATCTTGAATCTGTCAAGTGCGTCCTGTGCTTCCTTCTTTGTTTTTGAATTAGAATTAGAGTTTGTCATAATACTGCACCTCCATGATATTTGTTTTAGATAAGAACTTTTTTCGTTGCTTATCTTGGTATTAGTATGTGCAGCCGTAAATCAATTATTATGACAATTTTTGTAAAAACTACGGCAGATAGGTTTTATAAATTTCAAAATCATCAAAAATGACGTGCCATTTGTAAGATGCCCCGGCTGTCAATGCAACATAGTGATGCCCGTTCTTTTGTGCATAGCTTACAAGGCAGTTTCCCGCCTCCTGCGTATATCCTGTCTTTCCTGCCATGATGGTCACATTCTCGACTTCATTACCATACATTCTGCTAAACATCGTACTGGAAAGCTTAATTCCCTCCGGGTGCTGAGCCGTCGGTGTCGTGGTATACTGGTACGTTGAAAGCACCTCTGCGCATGTCGGATTCTGCATTGCATACTGCATAATCATTGCCATTTCAACCGGTGTTGTATACTGCTGTTCGTCATACAGCCCCGATGCATTCATAAAATGTGTATTTTTCAAGCCGATTTCACTGCATTTCTGATTCATTAAATCCGCAAATGCTTCTTCTGAACCGGCTGTCATAATCGAAAGGGCTACCGCCGCATCTGCACCTGACGGCAGTACAAGTCCATACAGATAATCCTTTGCCGTAACCATTTCACCCGGATCAAATCCCGCCCGGGATGCCTGCTCACGCACCAGCGGGTCCAGCAGCTCATAAGACAGCGCATAGGTCTGGCTTAACTCCCGAAGCTGCTCTACCGCAACAATCAGCGTCATGACCTTTGTCATGGAAGCCGGATAAATCTTTTCGTTGTATCCCCTTCCTGCAATTACCTGACTGTTTTCTACGTCGAGTAATGCAACATACGGACTTTTGACTTCTTCCGAAACGATTTCTTTATAATTTTCACTGACGGACGGATATTTGAATTTCTGTTCCGGTTCTGAAATCTGTGCCAGTGCCTGCATGGCATCCTGCGCCATCTGCTGTGAATTAATGCCATCTGCCTGACCACCGCCTTCGCCGCGGGTTGTATACAAAATACAGCATACTGCAACTACGACGGCAACAGCAGCCGTTATCGCTCCCTTTATCATTTTTAAACGCTTCTGCCGTCTGCGCTTCATCTGCCTGGCATGACTTCTTCTCTCTCTATCCGCTCTTTTGGCTCTTTCGTAACTGTCTAAGTATTCATTTTCCATGATTCTTATGCCTGCTTTTCCAGATACTGCACAGATTGTCCGATTTCCTGTGCTTTTTCTTCACTTATCAGCAGTCTGACAAGTTCAAGTCCGAGTTCAATAGAAGCCCCCATGCCTCTTGCCGTTGTAATATTGCCGTCTGTCACCACTTTAACTGGTGCGGTAAGCACTTCTGCCCCTGTTAAATCCTTTTCAAAGCCCGGAAATGCCGTTGCCTTCTTTCCGTTTAATATGCCAAGGTGTCCTAAAATACTCGGTGCTGCACAGATTGCAGCAATCCGTCCGCCTTCCGCGTGGTGCTTTTCAAGCAGTTTCAAAAGCGGCTTACATTCATTATACTGCTTATGTCCGGGACCTCCCGGCAAGAATAAAACGTCTTCTTTACAAACCGGCTGAGCCTTAAATAATGTATCCGCCTTTACTGTAATATTCTGAGCCGAACATACTTGTTCATTTCCGGTAATGGATACCGTTTCCACTTCAATACCCGCTCTCCTTAAAATATCAATAACCGCCAGTGCTTCCACTGTTTCAAACCCATCTGTTAAAAATGTATATACCTTCATCCTTTTCCTTCCTTATCTATGCTTACAAATCCACTGGTATAAATCCTCAAATACATCTTCCTGTATCAGTTCATTGTGCAGCTCATGTCTGCAATCCTCATACAGCCGCAATTCCACATCGTAAAAATGCCTGCTGTAAGTCACAAACAGCTTTTTGACATCTCTGCCATAACCGCCCACCGGGTCTTTTGTCCCTGCTGCCAGTATCACCGGAAGATCTCTTGGTACTTTACGGATATTGGATACTTTCTTTACATAGGCAATCGTATCCAACAGTCCAAGATATCCGTTTACTGTAAACAGATAGCTGCATTTTTCATCTGCCACGTATTCTTTAATCACCTCAGCATTGCCACACACCCAGTCTTTATCCGTTACCGGATTGACAACTCTTGCATTGTAACTGCCAAACATCAGATGATTTAAAAACGGACTGCGGTAACGCTCACCCTTAATCAGTCTTACCAGTTTTGCCAGCAAAATTCCCGATTTTACAACAATATCGGGCTGATTGCCTGTACCAAGCAGCAATACACCGTTTAATTCATAGCCATATTCCGTAATATATCTTCGTGACAAAAATGATCCCATGCTGTGTCCAAGCAGAAAATACGGAACATCGGGATATTTCTTTTTCATAATCGCCGTCAGCTTATGCATATCTTCAACGACACAACGGCTTGCATTTTTTTCCGTAAAATATCCATAATCTTCCTTTGTCAAAACAGAATCACCATGTCCCAGATGGTCATTTCCTGCAACGACATAACCTTTTTTTGCAAAATATTCTGCCATCGCCGTATAACGTTCAATATAATCAATCATGCCGTGTGCAATCTGAATGACACCCTGCACGTTTCCTTCCGGCTCCCAGATTTTCACGTGGATGTGATTCTTATGGTCTGCCGATAAAAAATGTCTGTCTGTAACCTTCATATGCCGCCTCCGTTCTCATTTATTCTTCGCTTTATTCTTTGATGCTTTTTGCGCCCCACGGACTACCCGTCAGTTTTCCGTCATATGCAAGCTGCTCCACATCTAAAAATGCATCCTGTCCGATTTCTTCCACACCGGAATTAACAGACAATTCCAGCTTTGTACAGCCGTTAAATGCCGCATAACCGATTTTTTTAACAGAAGACGGCAGCTCCAGCTTTGTCAGGCTGCTACATCCTGAAAATGCATAATTACCGATTGCTTCTACCCGGCTGTTCAGCGTGATTTTTTCCAATACCGTGTTATCATAAAAGACACCCGAGCCAATGCTCACAACATTTTCCGGTACTGTATACTCTGTAAGGTTTTCTTTCACCGCAAGTAAAATATTATTGACAATAATTTCATTGCTGCTTTCCAGACGACTCTTCTCCCAGCGTGTATTGGTTACAACATGTGTCCCCACATTTTCCAGTGACTGTGGAAATGCAATGGTCTGTAACATGGTACAGTTTAAAAATACATTGTCACCGATACTTTTTACGCCTTCTTCAAATACCACTTCGGTTACATTGTAGTCATCACGAAATGCTTCTCCCGCAACTGCTGTTACCGTACTGCCGTCAAGCTGTGCCGGTATCGTAAGCTTAGAATCCGCTCTGCCTTTATCGGTCAGCCCCGTTATCGTAATGGTATCATCTTCGTTTTTTTCATACGTAAATACCGGTATTACTTTCTTATTTTTGCAGCCTGAAAGCGGCATCAGCATAACTGTTGCCAGCAGCAATACCATTGTCAAAATTGTCTTTTTTCTCACGTTTTTCCCACTCTTTCTTAATTCATTGCCCACAAGTAACAGTATGCCTGCGTTCTTGCCGCAAAATGCTTATTTTTCAATAAATTCTTTACTTCTTCTTTGGTATACCAGCCTGCCTGACTTACTTCCATCGTAGACGTACTCGGCGCAAATGTGCCTGCTGCTGTACCGATCACAACAGCATTGGTTTCATTGGAAAATCCGATGGCGCTGTAGCTGTCATAAAGCTGGTCGGCAATCTCAACAATCTCAAGTCCTGTTTCTTCCCTTAATTCCCTTGCCGCCGCTTCCTTCGGTGTTTCACCACTGTCAATCAGCCCTGCCGGGAAGTTGTATACACACTCCCCGACAGCCATGCGGAACTCCTTATTTAAGAGAATTTTTTCACCACCGGCATCTGTCATAATAATTACAACGCCGTCTGTATGCGGATTATGCAAATCCTCCAGTGTCTTTAAATCCTTATTTCTGCTGATAATCTCATAGACCTTTTTCCGTTGATCCTAGGTTGTATAACTTACATTATACCGGTCAATAAATGCACCTTCATGCACCTTTTCAATCTTATCAAATCTCATACCTGTCCAAATCCTCTTTTAATCAGGTCATCCACCTGTTTTATTAATAAACAATGCGCCGCGCACTCCCGTTGCCACCCTCTCCCGCATTTTTTGCAGAAAAAAGCCGAAGTTAAGTGACAACGTTGAGGCGTTTTCTGCAAAAATGCAAGTCTAGCGGTGCATCGCAAATGCTTCCATATCTACAGATTCCAGATTTTCATGAACACCTCTGTCATCTGCTTCTGCAATCAGTGTGTCGCGGTCTTTCTTAAACTGCATCTCGCTTCTGTGCTGGCTCGGTCCGCCTACACATCCGCCTTCGCACATCATGCCTTCTACAAAATCTGCCTGAAGGCGTCCGACCTTCATCAATGTTAATGCTTTCTTTACTTCTGCCGCACCGGCACATTTTTCAACTGTCAGTCCCGATGTATCTGTGCCTGTTTCTTCCATGCTCTTTAACACTGCCGCTGTTACGCCGCCGCCGTTTCCGAAACGCTTACCATATACACTTGCCTGCTGTGAATCATTTTCTTCCGGCTCAAACTGCACGTCTTTTGCACGCATCATTGCACGGAATTCACCGATTGTTAATACATAATCTGCATTGCCCTCGATGTCATTATCCTTGACTTCGCTCTTTTTGGCAATACAAGGTCCTACAAATACCGTTACCGTACCCGGATCCTTTGCCTTTAACATACGGGATACCGCACACATCGGCGAAACCGTTGTTGAAATGTTGTCTGCCAGTTCCGGATAGTGCTTGCGGATCATGTTGACAAATGCCGGACAGCAGGAGGTTGTCATCTTTTTGCCCTGCTCGTGTGCTTCGAGCCACTCTGCCGCTTCAGCCGCCGCTGTCATATCACCACCGAGTCCGACTTCCACCATATCAGCAAATCCAATCTTTTTGCAGGCAGTACGAATACTTGACATTGTGATTTCCCTGCCAAACTGTCCCTCAATTGCCGGTGCAAACATCGCAACGACTTTTTTACCTGCCAGCATATCTTTTATAATTGCCACAATGTCGGTCTTTGAACCGATCGCACCAAACGGACATCTGTGAATACACTGTCCGCAGCGGATACATTTTTCTTCATCAATCACGCAGATGCCATTTTCATCCATGGTAATTGCGTTGACGGGACAGACTTTTTTACATGGACGGATTAAATCCGCAATCGCATTGTACGGACAGTTTTTTGCACACATGCCGCACTCCTTACATTTGTCCGGGTCAATATAGGCTCTGTCCCTGCCCATTGAAATTGCCCCGAACTTGCAGGACTGCTGACAGGCCTTTGCCATACATTTACGGCAGTTATCCGTTACAATATAGTGTGATAACGGACAGTCTGCACACGCAGACTCTATTACCTGAATTACATTTTTAGAACCACTGTGGTCACTCTCTGTCGGACATAAACCCTCCGCCAGTCTTACTCTCTGGCGGACGATTTCTCTTTCCTTATAGACGCAGCAGCGAAACTGCGGCTTCGGCCCCGGAATTAATTTATAAGCAAGTTCGTCTTTTTTCTCATCAAATTCACCTGCATAGGCAAGCTTTGCCACCTGATACAGAACTTCGTGTTTTATTTTTAAAATTGTTGCGTCATTTGTCAGCATAATTCTTCCTCTTTTCTACATATTATTGTTTTGATATATCCTTTGCCAATGGTTCAACCTGTAAAAGCATATTTCTGATGTCATCAAACACCGCTGTCTTTATGTTATCACTTTTTTCAATATCTTCAATACAAGAAAGCACTTTATCATAATATGTTCTGGATAACACTACAAAATCAGAAATTTTTTCCACTTCTTTCGTTGAATCCTGAATTGCATCTGCAATGTTGTTCTGCACCTGTCCGACTGCATCTGCCTTCCCCTTAATTTCCTCAAAAATGTCATGCGCCGAATTTACATTTTCTGTATTCTCGTCTAAAATCTGTTCTGACTCTCGCAGGGAACGGCTTAATTCTCCTGTGCCGTCCTCTACATTCTTGATTCTTTCACTGATAACCTGAATCAGATTTTTAATCTCGTCTGCAAGTTCACGAACCTGTTCCGCAACAACCGCAAACCCTCTGCCCTGCTCACCGGCTCTTGCCGCTTCAATTGAAGCATTTAACGCAAGCATATTGGTCTGGTTTGCCACATCAACGATTCCCTGTGTACACTCTTTAATTTCTCCGACTGCCTGCTCCAGATTCTGGAATGTCGTATCCATTACATGAAAGCTGTCTGTTACACGCGCAGAGTCCGCTTTTAATTCGCGCACCTTTTCCTGTGCCGTATCTACAGATGCAATAATGCCGTCACGCACACTGCTGAAATTCTCCGATGCATTCTGTATTCCCGAAAATGTATTTCCGAAATTCTGAATCTGTACAGATAACCGGTCCATCTCTGTTAAAACATTATCAAATGCCTCTTTAATCCCGACAATCTGATTGCTGACAACCACTTCTTCATCGGAAAGATTTTCAAAGCGCTCTGATATATAATTTGCCGTATAAATAATCGGATATGCCTTTTCTTCCAACGAAATCTGCGGCTGTTTTACTTCCTGTACAACTTCTTTTTGTTTATTTTTATGAAATAATCCCATATGTACCTCTTTTCTAACGTTCCTGTCATGATACCGCTCATCTGCCATTAAAGCTATTAGTGTTTACTCAAATACCACTGCTGACATTGTCTGATTCGTATGCTGTCCGTTATAATGCTCCCCAAGTCCGACAAGTCCTGCATGACTGCCAAGCTTTCCCATTTCTTCAAGATATTCGTTCACAAAACCTTTCTGCTGGAAATACAGATACCGGAACAGGCAGTTTACCGAAAATACGCCCGAAATCTTTGAAAAATCTTTGTGGATACTTTCAATGGTTTCCTGTAAAATCTGCTTGTAATCTCCCGCCTGTAAAAAACAGATGTTATCCTTTGGGTTTACTTTTCTATAGCAGGAAAAGCTGCCGTTTCCGGTACGCTCTTTAATCGAAATAATATAGGTTTCATCACCGATAACACGTCCAAGCGGATTTACCATGGTCTGTTCCGTAATATTTTCCGGCGAAATCCCCAGTTCTTTTGTATAAACGTCTTCCGCCCGTCTGCCGTCAATTTCCTGAATCGTATAAGTACGCGGTTCAGACTTCGTAACAATATGCTTTACTGCATCTTTACGCAGATAAATATTTTCTTTATAAACCTTAACCCTGCCGGATTCATTTTTAACCAGTGCATAAGCGCAGGCATCTTCATAAACCTGTCCGTTACAGCATACCAGTCCTTCCCATGCCGTTCCGCCAGTCAGCTGAATCTTTTTGCTTTTCAGAACGGATTCCATCGTTGCCAGCACACATTCATCATTGCCGCTGCAAAAATCAATTAACACGGTATTATCCGCTGATGCACTGATATTTGTAACATTCTGCTGGAATTTTCTGATACATTTTACCGGCATTGTGGATACATCGGTAAAAACATCCGCTGCCGCACGGATTCCACCGGAAAATCCAACAACCATAACACCATTTTCAAGCACCTGTGTCTTTCCGTAAAACTGTCCCACACACCCAATACTTGGCACACCCGGAAACATTTCTTCCAGCTGTGATACGCTTTCTTTAAAACGTTCTTTACTGCTGTCAAACAGCATTAAAAACTGAGGATTTTTTAATCCTTCGGCAGCTTCTTTTATGCTGCCTGTTTTGCTCATTCCAACAAACTGCTCCATACGCTTATACCCCTTCTTTCGTTTTTATAAATTATTTTTTGCTCACCGGTGCATTTATATTTTTTCATCACTTATCAGCAAAAATGACTTTTTATATTCTGACTTTTATATCATATCATTGTTTATGTATCTTTACCAGTATTTTAAACACTGTCTTTGGGATTTTATATGACATAACTGCCCATTGCTTTATCCTGATATTTTGCGATTTCATCAAGGTATTTCTGCCCCAGAAGACTGATGGCAACACCTTTTCTATACAAATATCCAATTGACATTTCTTCATTGGATTTGAGTTTGACTGCACAGTATTCCGAACCGTTTAATTCCTCACAGATAATACCGGAACACAATGTAAATCCATTGAGTCCAACCATCAGATTTAACATGGTTGCGCGGTCATTTGCCTTAATCAGCCGCTTATACTGATAGGTGCTTAAAACTTCCTCTGCAAAATAAAAGGAATTGTAACTTCCCTGCTCAAAGGACAGGCACGGATACTCCGCCAGTTCTTCCATATCAATTTCTTTTTTATTTGCAAGCGGATGTCCTTTCCACATATATACATATACACCACACCGCAGAATTTCATGGAATTCCAGATTATACTCGGCAAAAAGCTTGGTCAGCACTTTCCGGTTAAATTCATTCAGATACAATATACCGATTTCACTGCGGAACGTTCTGACATCTTCAATAACTTCATACGTCTTTGTTTCATGCACTGCAAATTCATACTCATCCATGCCAAACTGTTTCACCATCTCCACAAAAGCATTGACCGCAAAGGTATAATGCTGCATGGAAACGCTGAATTTTTTCTTTACTTTTTCTTTCTGTACATACTTGGATTCAATTAACTGATACTGCTCTACGACCTGTTTGGCATATCCAATAAATTCTTCGCCGTCCGGTGTCAGTAAAATACCGCGGCTGCTACGCCGGAACAGTTCCACACCGATTTCCTCTTCTAAGTCCCGTATGGCAAGCGACAGGCTCGGCTGTGAAATAAAAAGTTCCTTTGCCGCCTGATTCATGGAACCTGCTTCCGATACGGTAATCGCATATTTTAATTGTGTCAGTGTCATTGCTTACACCCCTTCACTCCCAAAAATATACTAATATTTTATCATTTTCATCTTTTTCTGTAAATTAAAAAGCGCAGTGTCTGTTGTATCTTTCTCTGTCTGACAGGGAAATTGTATACCATACAGCACTCCGCTTTTGATTGGATGTTTATTTACTTTTCCGCTTTTTCAAGCTGTCTGAGCTTTTCCGCCATTTCCTGTAACTGACGTCTGGCAGTTTCCAGTTCTTCTTTCTGTGTGTTAATGGTTTCCTGCTTTGCTTCCAATTCTTCTTTCTGAACATCAATCGTATCCTGCATTTCATCTATCATGTACTGCACTGTGTTTCTATCCAATTGAATCAATTCCTTTGAAAACATTTCCATCACCTTTTCCACATTCTGACACATGACATAGATTTCTTCGTACATCTCTTTAAACTCCGGGTACTGTCTGATTAATTCAATGATAATCTCCGGTTCATCTGTACTTAAAAATGTCAGCCACGCTTCTGTTTTATTCCAGCGCCTGTTTGCACTGTTCTTACCGTTGCTCTTACTATCATTGTGGTAGATTCCGCGGAAAATGTCAAGCGGTATAAACACATATTTTTGCAGTAATTCCAGTTCTAATCCTGTGTCTGACTGCTGTTTGAATTTGTGAATATAGTTTTGGGGATATTCGTGAAATTCTTTGATACTTGTTTCAAAGAATACGATCGTATAGACGGATTTTATAT
>OGNM01001445.1_pt1 | contig 10362 bp, 7 predicted proteins | sample 1573441 | NCBI WGS metagenome assembly OGNM01 (sample SAMEA2581915, study PRJEB24529) | metagenome | biome: Human gut stool | place: China | collected 2011
CCGCAGCGGGACCTATGAAAAGGAACTGCAGGAAGCACGTGAAAAAGCGCTGGCGGAAATGTCTGAGCGCGCCGCTAAATTGGGCGCCGATGCCGTAGTCGGTGTCGATGTGGACTATGAAGTGCTGGGCGAAACTAACGGTATGCTGATGGTCAGCGTTTCCGGAACCGCAGTTAAACTGGACTAATAGTATATAACTAAAACCGTGAAGTGGTACTTGAAAGTTGGATAATTAAATAGAGCTCAATGCTATCAGGGCCTGTTGTCTGTATTTTACAGACAACAGGCTCTTTAAGTTTTTTTGTGTGTTTTGATAACAATTGAATCGAAAATTTGTGCAAGACCATAAAAAGTTTGAAATACACCAACGTAAATGTCTTGCGGGGGGGGTACAGATGTGGTAATATATCATAAGAGATACAAAATAATTAAAAAATATTAAATAAAACGGCTGTTTTGTATCCGGAAATTCAAGACCTATGTCAGAAATTTTTATTTGATCTTAAATAATCAAGAAAAGGGGATGGTGCTGAATTTTAGGGTGTATGGACAGATATTGAATCATTTTGCCTGTGTTGAAATTTATTGAAGAAGGTGTAGAAAATGTTGGGTAAAACTAAGAAAAATTTGGCACTAAAAATAACACTGGGATTAGTATTAGCTTTGCCGGTAGGAACAGCTTTAGCGGCTGATTCAATTGTTGATTACGATACTCTTACTGTGAAGCCAAATGCGGAATTTATATACCACGGCGAGGGCGATAAGAAAGCAGATTTTACTGCTGCAGATATTAAACGCAGTGAAACGCAATGTGTATATGGAATTTTTGTTGGGGATAAAGCCGTTTTGAATGCGGCATCAGAAAATATAAACATATCGGTTACTAATACGGAAGGTGAAGCAAGAGCAGTATATGCGGGGGCTTTCACTGATAAAGACAAGCATGTTATAAATGGCGGGACATTAAACCTTGGTGATGATACAACTAAAAATGTCACGGTGAAGGTTGACGCGAAAAAAGATGCTCTGGGGCTGAATGCAATACGTTCAACGAACAACAGTGAGGTTGGACCGGGCATTATTAATGTCAAAGGTGAAAATGCAAGTATTGAAGCCAATTCGGCGGAAGGATTAGCTGTTGGTATTTGGGCACAAAATAATAAGACTGTAAATGATGGCAATCCGTCCACTGTGAAAATAGATGCTGATAACACATATATTAACGTAACTTCTGGTAATAAAGTGCCAACCGCAGGGGAATATAATAATATCGGCATTGTTAATTATAGCGGTGCTAAAGTAATTATTAACGGTAATTTAACAGTAGAGTCAGGAACTTTTTTGAGCACTCGCGGCGGTGCAACAACAGAGATCAATAAAGATGGCAAGGGCACAGTTAAAATCAACGGAGATATTAATTTTAACTATGACCAACCGACATCAGGAACATCGGTAGATGCAATTGTTGATTTAAATTTAACAACACAAGACTCTGTCTTTAACGGCAATATCTTTGTTAACGGTAATCCTTATCCGCCAGACGGGAAAAAAGAGGTTGGCGGCATGACCTTAGGACTTGCCAACGGTGCACAATGGAATACTGATGAGAACAGCTTTGTTAATAAACTAAATTTTAACGATGGTATTATTAATGTGAATGGCGGTGAGGGGCAGGAAGTTAAACTTGGTGACATTAATGGCAGTGGAGGCACTGTAAATATGTTAACGAGCTCCGATTTAAAAACCGCCAAATTATCAATTGGTACGATAGAATCTGATGCTGTAAATAAAATCGATCTCAAAGCCAAAGCGGTGGCCGGTCCTAAACTTACAATTAATTACACTGGTATCACCGCCGACGATCTTAACAATGTGGCTGATGATTTAGGGGGTTTAGCTAAAAATATTAGTGTTGCGGAAGATACTAATACTGGTCTTACAGCTACGGCTAATGTAGCAGAAGGTTTGTTAAAGGGTTCGGTAAGCGCTGATCTGGATACTGCTGCCAGCGGCAGTACGGTCAAGGTTGACAGCGTCAAACAAAATAAGGAAAGTTCTACTATGACTTCTATGCGCAATATTGCCAGTGTTGCGATCGTTTCATGGCGGCAGGAGGACAGCACGCTGAGCCAGCGGTTAGGAGAATTGCGTAACAGCAAGGGAGACCAAGGCATTTGGGCACGTATGAGCCGCGGTGAATTTGAATACAGCGGCGCTTATAAAAATCAGTATAATTTCTTCCAATTGGGCTATGATAAAGCTTTTGGCAGCTGGCATTATGGTGCGGCAATAAGCCATAACGACGGAAAAACTACTTACGATAGCGGTAAAGGTGAAAACAAGAGCACCTCCCTGTCACTTTATGGAACCTGGCTGGGTGACAGAGGACATTATACTGATATTGTTTTAAAACAGGGTCGTTTATCCAACGAATACGATAATTATGCGGCAGCAGGGCATACTCATGGAGATTATGATGCTTGGGGAACTTCTTTGAGCGGTGAATATGGTATGAAGGTAGGCCTCGATAACGGCTGGTATGTAACGCCGCAGGCTCAACTGACCTTGATGCGTATCGGCGGTGAGGATTATACTACTAATAACGGGATCAAAGTCAACCAGGATACACTGGAGAGCTGCGTTGGACGAGTGGGCTTTGAAATGGGTAAAACTATCAGCGATAAAGGCAGCATTTATGCCAAAGCTTCATTGCTGCATGAATTTGCAGGTAATGCCGATACTTATCTGAACCTGAATAGTATCAGCAACAGCTACAGTCAGGATATTGGCGGCACCTGGTATGAAGCAGGCCTGGGCTTCAACTTCAAAACTACGGACAACAGTTATGTTTATGCTGATGTAGTTAAAACATTTGGCGATGATATTAAAACTCCTTGGCAGTGGAATGTGGGTGCTCGCTGGAGTTTCTAAGCAGTATTGAAATCTGAACAGAAGAGAAATAAAAAAGCACCGCCTGAAAGCGGTGCTTTTTTATTTCTCTGTTTTTCTCATGGGCTTCGCTTTTGGTATTTTGGGCGCGGTCAGTTCAAAGCTGTGGGCGATCATGGCAAATAATTCGCCTTTGGGTACACTGTTTACTTCGACGGTGTTCCAATGTTCTTTGTTCATATGCCAGGCCGGGTAAACGCCTTTGTAAGTACGGCGCAGAAATTCGGATCTGACAGGATCACATTTCAGATTTATGCAGAGCTTGCCTTGAAGATGCATAATACAGGCAAACCATTTACCACCGGATGGATGGCGCATAATAGTGAGATCGTTATCGGCAAAGGGATAATCTTCGACAGCATTAGGATAAGTAAGGCAATGAGCGATCAAGGTTTGTTTTTCCATGGCAGATACCTCGCTTTCGTCAGGCGGCATTAATTTTATCATAATTATATAACAAAAAAGCCGACCTCGCAGTCGGCTTTTTATTTTGTGATATGCTAATTATTTCCCTGTCAGTCTTTTGATGATTTCCTGATAGGCTTCTTCGACGCTGCCCATATCACGGCGGAAACGGTCTTTGTCGAGTTTTTCGTTAGTATCCCAGTCCCATAAGCGGCTGGTATCAGGTGTGATCTCGTCGGCGAGGATCACTTTTCCGTCTGCATCGACGCCAAATTCCATTTTGAAGTCGATCAGGCGCACTTTCCGTTCAGCCAGAAAGGCCTTTAAGATTTCGTTGATCTTCAGGGCGCAGGCTTTGATTTCTGCAACCTGTGCATCGGTTGCCAAGCCAAAAGCTTCGGCATAATCAGCGTTGATCATCGGATCGCCAAGGTCGTCGTTTTTATAGTAAAATTCTACGATAGGGCGTTTCATAACATAGCCTTCTTCGACGCCCATTTTTTTGGCCAGGCTGCCGGCGGCGATGTTACGGGTAACTACTTCCATGGGGATGATACTGACTTTTTTACACAGCGCTTCACGATCGCTGAGCTTTTTGATCTGGTGATGGGGGATGCCGTGCTTGGCAAGCAGGTCAAAGAAAAAGCTGGTGATCGTATTATTCATAATGCCTTTATCTGCGATAGTGCCTTTTTTGAGGCCGTTCATGGCGGTAGCGTCATCTTTATAATAGATGATTACTTCATTGGGGTTCTCGGTTTCAAAAACTTTTTTGGCTTTGCCTTCATACAACATTTTTGCCATTGTCTGTAACCTGCTTTCTTTTAAATAAATTTATTAGTAGAGCCGGCGAATGTAAGGCACTCGTCGCCTGCTAAATCGCAAGTGTTGATATTGGTAGATGGATTTTTTACATTGTTAGTTTAGCTTGTTTGCTTTTCATTGTCAATGATTTTTCGGAACATTTAATATAAAAAATAGTAAAAAAAGGCGTTTTTATGCTAAAAAACCGAACATTAAAATAAAAATATGAAAAAATATTTGCTAAAACTCTTTACAAATCCTGAAAAGTGATTTATAATCACAGCATAAGCAACAGCGAAGTTGCGGGCCAAGGCCTGAGTTCGCCGTTGCTTTTTGTTTTATTCTGTTTAGTTTCAGTGAGGGGGAGAAAATTATGAGCAATGTACCGAAAATGTTTGGCAGCCTGGTATTTAATGAAACGGTTATGAAAGACCGTTTGCCAACGGCTACCTACAAGACTTTCAAAAACGCTGTCTTAAAAGGCGAAGCGCTGGATCTGCCGATTGCCAACATCATCGCCAATGCGATGAAAGACTGGGCGCTGGAACATGGTGCGACCCATTTTACCCATTGGTTCCAGCCGATGACCGGTATTACTGCCGAAAAGCATGAAAGCTTTATCGCTCCGACGGCAGACGGCCGCGTTATTATGGATTTCTCCGGGAAAGAACTGATCCAGGGCGAGCCTGATGCTTCCAGCTTTCCTTCGGGCGGTCTGCGCGCTACTTTTGAAGCCCGCGGCTACACTGCTTGGGACCCTACCTCTTATGCGTTTATCAAGGATGGCTGTTTATGCATCCCGACTGCGTTTTGCTCCTATACCGGCGAAGTATTGGATAAAAAAGCGCCGCTGCTGCGCTCGATGTGCTGTGTCGACCAGGCTGCCAGACGTATACTGGCGCTGTTCGGGCAGGCGACCGAGAAAGTTGTGACTACTGTCGGGCCGGAGCAGGAATATTTCCTCGTCGATAAGGAGATGTGGGAGCAGCGTAAGGATCTGGTATATACGGGGCGCACACTGTTCGGAGCCAAGGTTCCGAAAGGGCAGGAGATGGAAGACCATTATTTTGGCATCATCAAGCCGCGCGTCCTGGCTTTTATGAAGGAGCTGGATGAGGAGCTGTGGAAGCTGGGCGTGCTTGCTAAAACGGAGCATAACGAAGTTGCTCCGGCCCAGCATGAGCTGGCACCTATTTTTACTACTACTAACGTAGCTTCTGATCATAATCAGCTGACAATGGAATTTATGAAGCGCGTCGCCCTGCGTCACGGACTGGTATGCCTGCTGCACGAGAAACCCTTTGCTGGCGTTAATGGCAGCGGTAAGCATAATAACTGGTCTATTGCGACTACTGAAGGCGATAATTTACTGAATCCCGGTAAAGAACCACATAAAAATACCCGTTTCTTACTGTTTCTCGCAGCTATCATCAAAGCTGTTGATGAATATCAGGATCTGCTGCGCGTAAGTGTAGCCAGCGCCGGTAACGATCATCGTCTCGGCGCGAATGAAGCGCCTCCTGCGATAGTATCTGTTTTCCTGGGGACGGAGCTGACCAATATTCTGGAAGCTATCGAAAAAGGGAAGCAGTACAATCCTGACGCGGCGGCGTTATTGAAATTGAGCGGCGATGTTATCCCGGCACTGACCAAGGATAATACGGACAGAAACCGTACGTCTCCGTTTGCTTTCACCGGCAACAAGTTCGAGTTCAGAATGCTGGGCAGCGAGTTTTCTATCGCCGGCCCTAATATCGTTCTCAATACTATCGTTGCCGAAGCTTTGAATCAATTCGCAGACAAATTAGAAAAAGCAGCCGATAAAGATGCTGCCATGAAGAAATTGATCAAAGAAACCATCGTCAAGCATAAACGTATCGTGTTCAACGGTGACGGTTATACGGACGCATGGGTAGAAGAGGCCAAATCGAGGGGGCTTCTTAATCTTAAATCCACACCGGAAGCGCTGCCTTATATGGAAGCGGAAAAAAATATCGAATTGTTTGTTAAACACGGTATTTTTACAGCGGCCGAGGTGCGTTCCCGGGTGGAGATCATGCTGGAAAAATATGCCAAAACGATCAATATCGAAGCCTTGACGATGCTGGATATGCTGTATAAGGATATCCTGCCGGCGGCAGCGGCTTATACTAATGACCTGCTGGGCAATGCTGCGGCTAAAAAGGACTTGGGGATCAAAAACTGCTTTGAAGCTGATCTGGCGGCGAAGATTTCCGAGTTGACCGCTAAAATGTATAACAGCGGTGAAAAGCTGGCCAAAGCGCTGAAAGGTGCTGAAAAATGCGTTGATATGAAAGCTGAGGCCAACTATTATCATGACACGGTTTTAAAAGAAATGGAGCTCCTGCGCAGCTATGCTGATGCTGCCGAAGAGCTGATCGGTGAAGACTATCTGCCGTATCCGACCTACGGCAAGCTGCTTTACGGCGTCAACAATTAAAGGACGCCCAGGGGAAGCTGACAACGCGAAGAAGCGTATCCGCTGAGGATACGCTTCTTTTTTATAAATAGAGCTAAAATGATTGGATGTGGGGGGACTATGATGATGGAAAAATACGCAGCAGCGGATACGATGGGGGTACTGATCGGCGCGTTTATGGTATTTTTTATGCAGCCGGGCTTTGCCATGGTCGAGACCGGTTTTACCAGAGCTAAAAATGCCGGCAATATCGTGATGAAAAATTTTATGGACCTGTGTCTGGGCAGTATCGTTTTTTGGATCATTGGCTTTGGCCTGATGTTTGGCACGGATATCGGCGGTTTGATCGGTGCGCCTGATTTTTTTGTGCAAAACGATTATGGGGCGTCTTATCCGTCCTGGGCCTTTTTTATCTTTCAAACTGTTTTCTGTGCTACGGCGGCGACTATTGTATCAGGTGCTATGGCCGAACGGACGAAGTTTTCTGTTTACTGTATCTACAGTATTTTGATCAGCGCGGTTATTTATCCGGTCTCGGGGCATTGGATCTGGGGCGGCGGCTGGCTGGCACAGCTGGGCTTCCATGATTTTGCCGGTTCCACCGCGGTTCACTTTGTTGGCGGCGTTACCGCCTGCCTGGGTGCCTGGATGCTTGGCCCCCGTATTGGTAAGTACGGCAAGGACGGCAAGGCCCGCGCAATCCCCGGCCATAACCTGACCGCCATGGCTTTGGGCGTGTTTATCCTGTGGTTCTGCTGGTTCGGGTTCAACGGTGGCTCCACCGTGGCAATGGCAAGCGATGACGCCATGGTTTCCGCTGGTCTGGTCTGCTTCAATACCAACCTGGCCGCTGCGCTGGCTACTGTTGCTGCGCTGATCACCAGCTGGGTACGTTACGGCAAGCCTGATGTTTCCCTTACCTTTAACGGTGCTCTGGCCGGTCTGGTTGCCATTACCGCAGGCTGCGATATGGTTGATCCGTTCGGCGCTGCCATCATCGGCATCGTTGCCGGTGTGTTCTGCATCTTCTCCGTTGAATTTTTTGATAATGTTGTCAAGATCGATGACCCTGTCGGCGCTGTTTCCGTGCACTGCATGAACGGCATGTGGGGTACCATTGCAACCGGCCTGTTCTCCACCAGTGAGGGCCTGCTGTACGGCCATGGCTTCCGTTTCTTTGGCGTTCAGGTTTTGGGCGTTATCTGCGTGGCTGCCTGGGTGCTGGTTTCCATGACCGTCATCTTTACCATCATCAAAAAGACCATCGGCCTGCGTGTGACCGAAAAAGAAGAGATCGACGGCCTGGATATCCACTTACTACGGCTTCTCCATCTCTGACCCGAATTACGCTGAGATGAGCATAAACGAAAACACCGACCTGGGCGAAGACGACATCACCAAGGCAAGCGAAGCCAAAATCAATGCCGCCGTCAAGGTCGTCAAGGAAGAACCTCTGCCCGCTGAGCTGGATTCCGGCATGCACAAGGTCGTTATGATCGTGCAGCTGGCCAAGTTTGAAGCTCTGAAAGCTGCCATGAACGCTGTCGGCGTGACCGGCATGACCGTTACCCAGGTTATGGGCTGCGGCCTGCAGAAGGGCAGCGGCGAGAAATACCGTGGTGCTGAGGTCGACGCAACCCTGATTCCCAAGGTCAAGGTTGAAGTTGTTGTCAGCAAGATCCCGGTAGACAAGATCATCGACACCGCCACCAAGGTTCTGTACACCGGCCATATCGGTGATGGCAAGATCTTTGTTTACAATGTGGCCAAGGTGGTCAAGGTCCGCACCGGTGAAGTAAACTACGCCGCTTTGCAGGATGTTGAATAAATATCTACCTATTATATAGGCAGTTGGCAAGCAGCTGCCTGTATCGGGTGACGAAAGCCTTCAATATCTTCCCATAATATAGAAGTCCGGCGCTCTGCATGTGCAGCAGAGCGCCGGACTTTTTGCTATGTCTATTATGATTTGTGTTTCAGCATCTGTACCTTGAAGGCAATGATTTTATTGCCATACTTGCTGGTGAAAATGGCACCGACGATCAGCATGCCCAGTCCAATGCCCAGGCAGGCACCCTGGATGGCCTGCAGCACGGGCGAACCGGAAAAATCAAAGTGGTCCATGACCAGGTAGATCAGGACGGTGGCAATCGAGATCAGGTACATGTAATGGAACCGGTGGGTCACTTTTTCCATCACGTCATTGCTGTAGTCCGCAACCTTGCGGGCGGTCTCTTCGGTGGCACTTTTGGTTTCGGGGGTGTTCATAGCATCAGGCTTCCTTTTTCCGTCTAACAGTTCACGCAGCTCCACGCCGTAAAAATCGGCAAGCTGAATGAGGGTGGGGAGGTCGGGCAGGTTGACACCGTTTTCCCAGCGGGAAACACTGCGGTTGGTCACGCACATGATTTCAGCCAGGTTTTCCTGGGTGAGCTGGCGCTCCTGGCGGAGCTGCTTCAAGAAAGTGCCGATTTTCTGTTGATCCATTGGATTCATCCTCCCTATAGCTGCATGATACCACAGCCGAAGCAAAAAACACCACGACACAGTGCGGGAACCGGGGCAAAAATGGCCGGATATGGGGCGTCGGGTTGGGAAGAGTATAGCATAAATGGGGGAAAGATTGAAGTTAGGAGGGAAAACAGTTAGGAGTTAGGAATTATGAGGCGGGGCGGGGTGGGAAATAGATAAAAAAGACCCCGGCGTGGGGCCGGGCGGGATTAGACGTTGAGTTTGACGGTGTGCTTATAGACGAAGGCAGCGGCGAGGGCACTGAGAAGCTCGGTGACCCAGAAAGCGTGCCACACGCCGACAGGTCCGAACAGGCGGCAAAGAATCCACGCAGCGGGGATCATGATGATGATGTAGCGGCACAGCGAGATGATGAGGGACTGGGTGCCCTTGCCCAGTGCTTCCAGCGAGCCGGAGGCCGTGACCGAGAGGGTGGATACCAGGAAGCCCGCGCTGATGATGCGCAAAGCAACCTGACCGGCGGCGATGGTATCAGCGTTGGTGGTGAACATGCCGATCAAAGCGGGGCTGCCCACCAGGCAGATGATGGTGCCGGCGGCCATGATGGCGGCGTTCATACCCATGGCAAGGTTATAGATCTTTTTCACGCGGCCATGCTCCCCGGCGCCGTAATTATAGCTGATGAGGGGGCGCATGCCCTGCACAATGCCGCCCGCGGGCAGGTACAGGAAGGTTTGCAGCTTATAATAAATACCCAGAATGACCACATATCCCTGCGAGTAAGCGGCCAGCAGAGAGTTGAGGAAAGAAACCAACACCGAGGGCAGCGCCAGGTTGAGAATGGCGGGAACGCCGATGGAGTAAAGCTTGGCATCCAACCGCCAGTCCGGCTTGATGCAGCTGAGCCGCAGCTGTACGGGAAAACGGTGGGTGCAGTAAATAATAAGGTAGACGCTTAAGGTGATGCACTGTCCGATGCCGGTTGCCAGCGCCGCGCCGGAGATACCCAGCATGGGAAAAGGCCCAAGGCCGAAGATGAGCACGGGGTCCAGAATGATGTTGGTGATGGAACCGCACAGCAGGGCGGCCATCGTTTCGTTCATGCGGCCAACGGCCTGGAACAGCTTTTCAAAGCAAAGTTCCGCCATGATGACCGGGGCAAAGAAGAACGCAATGCTGGAATACCGCACGCCGAGGGCAATGACGGCTTCATCGCCAGTGAAAAGCCGCAGAAAGCCGGGCATCATGGCGATACAGACAACGGCAGCAATCAGGCCGTGCAGGATGGAAAA
>OGNM01001446.1_pt1 | contig 10362 bp, 9 predicted proteins | sample 1573441 | NCBI WGS metagenome assembly OGNM01 (sample SAMEA2581915, study PRJEB24529) | metagenome | biome: Human gut stool | place: China | collected 2011
AACACACTTAACCTTGCCGATCAGCTTAAATATGAGCAGAAACACGGCATTGAGCATAAAATTCTCAAGGGCAAGTCTCTTGGTATGATTTTTGAAAAGTCAAGCACCCGTACCCGTGTTTCATTTGAGGTTGGTATGACACAGCTCGGCGGTTATCCGCTTTTCCTCTCATCAAATGACCTTCAGATTGGCAGAGGCGAGCCTGTTGAGGACACAGCCCGTGTTCTTTCCCGTTTTCTTGACGGTATTATGATTCGTACCTTTGAGCAGAAAGAGGTTGAGGCTCTTGCAGAGTACGGTTCAATCCCGATTATCAACGGTCTTACAGACTATTGTCACCCATGTCAGGTTCTTGCAGACCTTATGACAATTCGTGAATTCAAGGGCAAGCTTGAAGGGCTCAAGCTGTGCTTTATCGGTTACGGCAACAACATGATGAACTCACTCATCGTCGGCGCACTCAGCACAGGCATGAGCTTCTCTGCCGCCTGCCCAAAGGATTATATGCCGCCTAAGCACATTATCGAGTTCGGTGAAAAGTACGGCAACGGCAAGTTTGAAATCGTAACAGATCCGCTTGAAGCCGCTAAGAATGCCGATATTGTTTATACAGATGTATGGGCATCAATGGGACAGGAAGAAGAAAAGAAAATCCGTGAGGCAGCATTCGCAGGCTATCAGGTTAACAAGGAGCTTATGGCTGTTACAAATAAGGATTGTATGGTTCTCCATTGTCTCCCTGCACACCGTGGTGAAGAGATTACTGCAGATGTATTTGAAGAACACGCAAATGAAATCTTTGAGGAGGCAGAAAACCGTCTTCACGCTCAGAAGGCTGTTCTTGTTGAATGTATGGCAGATGAAATGCCTGAAAAAGTTTGATGACAGTTTGATTCTTTAAAACTTCATAAAAAGCAAAAAAAGTCACATTGCACAACAGTAAGATAGCTGTTTTGTGCAATGTGACTTAATTTTTATTGCAAAACGGAGTATAATTCCATTGGGGGATAATAGCAAAATCAGAATTGCAGGTGTATAATTATGTTAAGCAATTACACGTTTTATGGCGAAAAAGGAAGTCTTTAAAATGACAAGAGAACAAAAACAGCATATTCTGCATTTTGCAGTCAGCTCTCTGGGCGGATTTATGGGCGGATATGCAATTTACAATCACTGTGATGTGTTCGGTAACGCACAGACAGCAAATATGATTCACCTTGTCAGCAAAATTTTTACGGGTGATTTTGAGGGCGTTGTGTTTATCGTCATCGCTCTCCTTACATATATTCTCGGCAATGTTTTCTTTGTAATTTCCGACCGTTTTATTAAGCTTGAAACCAAAACCGTCAGCCTTATTGCAAGTGCGGTTGCACTTCTGATTATCGGAATTTTTCCGAATATTTCAAACAACTACCTTGCAATTCTGCCGATTCTGTTCGTAACTCCTGTTTTGTGGAATTCATTCAGAACAGCCGGAAGTTATGTTACATCTCCGATTTTCTCGACAAACAACCTCCGTGTTGCAACGGTTTCAACATTCACTGGTATTATTGACAAGGACAAGGATATGAAGAAAAAGGCTAAATTCTATTGGCTTACGCTTGCAAGCTATCATATAGGTGTTGTCCTTGCCTGCGTTCCGAGCGTTTTTATCGGTGTGAACAGCATCTGGTTCGGCTTTGTAAGCATTACCCTTTCAACAGCTTCATATATGTGGCTCTGCGGTGTGTTTGACAGAAAAGAATCTTTTGCAACATCCGAAGGCTTAGCAGCACAATCGGAAATAATTTAAAGTAAAAAATAATGTCGGCGGTACACCTCCGACATTAATTTTTTTGTTTTTAACTTTCAATCGGCAAAATCACATTATCAACATCAAAACACCCATAATAACAGGCTGGTGGGCAAGATAAATCCACAGGCTGTATTTGCCGATTTTGTCAAACAGCGGAATTTTGAATTCAAAATATTTTGCAAGATTTTTTTGTACGATGAAATTCCAAAGATAAAAGCCTGCTATAAAGAGGAAAATCCACGGAAGAATCGGGAAATAGTCTGCCGATACGAAGTCGGACGAGGGGAATCCCAGAAATGCAAGGTACTTGCACGAATAGAGAAAATCGGGCAATTTTACGATATCCGATCCGAAAAATCCGACACAGCCTTTTTGCAAACCATACGAAACCGCATACAACAAAAGCGAAATCAACGCTCCCGACAGGGGGCTTATTTTTTTGAGGTTATCCGACAGAACGGAAACAATCATCATTGAACAGCCTATCAGATTCAGTACACCGAACCATACCGCCTGATTCGGTTCGGCTATCACGGTAACGCAGGTAACGGCAAAGCCCGCAAGATTCAAAAGAACACCTCTTTTTATGCCGTTTCCCGAAAAGTTAAGGCACATTCCCGAAAGCAGTATGAACATTACGCAGATACTGCGTTCCCAGACCGCAGTCATGGGATAAAAGTACCAGCTTGTGTTAAGTCCGTACAACATAAAAATATCGTACCATAAGTGAAACGCAACCATACTGACGGTTGAAATTCCACGCAGAGAGTCGAGAAGATAATATCTTTTGTTTTCTTTTAACAAGGCTTTACCGTTTGGATTCATCAATTATTTATTCCTTTTCATCATAACGGAAAAGACGACCACAGCCAGAACAAGCAACACAACCGCATATCCGCAGACGGGAATAAGCTCAGGCATAATGTCCGAACAGTTGCCCGAAATTGCATACCTTGCGGCATTTACGGCATGGGCAAACGGAAGGGCGTTTGCAAGGTTTTTGAACCAACCGCCGACCATTGCGGTATCAAACCAAAGGTTTGAAAACCATGCCGAAAGGTTTGTGAGCAATGCACCGCAGATTCCGCCGACAGCCTTTTCATTCAGAAGTGTGCCGAGCAGAAGTCCGAGCGAGATAAACACAATTGCAATCGGAATATTTACCGCAAGCATAAGCAAAATGTTCACACTGACCTCAAGTCCGAGGAAGAACGCAACAACAACGCATACGGCACTCTGCAAAATTGCCATTGGCAAAAGCGGAAGTGTGTAGCCGATAATAAACTCGTGTGCTTTGAGCGGAGATGTGAATAATCTCATCATAAAGCTTGTGGTTCTGTCCTTTGCAATGAGCATTGACGAGAACAGCGAGATAAAACTCATTCCGAAAACCGTAATACCGGGCGTCAGCTTGTCGATGTTGAACATTGTCATCTGAGCCTGCTCGGGGATTGCTGAATTTATTGCCGACAACAAAAGAAGAAGTACAACGGGAAATCCGAGTCCGAAACAGAATGTCAGCGGATCACGGAGAATTTCCTTTGTATTTCGTGAAGCAAACGCAGTCAATCTCATTACAACGCACCTCCGTTTGTCAGCTTTACAAAAGCCGACTCAAAATCTTTTTCGCCCGAAAGGGCAACAAGCTCATCGGAAGTACCCTCAGCCGCAAATTTACCGTGAGCCATAATCCCGATTCTGTCGCAGAGTGCAACAGCCTCTTCGAGATAGTGCGTTGTGAGAATAACGGTGATTTTACCCTTGAGCTTTTCAATCTCAACCCAAAGGCTGTGTCTTGCAATTACATCAAGTCCGAGCGTGGGTTCGTCAAGAAAAAGTATTTTCGGCTCTGAGATAAGTGCCATTGCAATGCTCAATCTTCTCACCTCACCGCCAGACAGCTTTTTAGCCTTGCGATTTTCAAATTCCCGCATAGAAAAGCGTTCGATAAGTTCGCTTGCTTTGGCTTTTGCAACTTTCTTTGAAAAGCCGTAAACCTCTGCCATGAGTTCAAGATTTTCTCTTGCGGTAAGGTTCATTGCCGCCGCACTTTCCTGCGGTGAAATTCCGATAATCTGTTTTACCGCTGCTCTGTCGGTTTTTATGCTGTGACCGAGAAGCTCTGCCTCACCCGATGTCGGCATAATAAGCGTTGTGAGCATTTTCATTGTTGTTGTTTTTCCTGCACCGTTGACTCCGAGCAAACCGTACATTTCGCCCTCGTTGATTTTAAGGTCAAGGTTTGATACAGCCGTTTTTTCCTTATATTTTTTTGTAAGTTTTTCTGTTTTTATTGCGTACATATTTTCTCCTCAATTCAGGATAAAAGGGATTCAAGTCAAATTTTACTTCATTAACTTATCAAAGGGATTTTTTATTTTTGCAAGTGCCATACCTTTTTTCTCGTCACCGAGAACCAGAAGTCTGTCGCCTGCCTCAATTCCGAACACCTTTCTGGCGTGTTTAGGGAGTGTAATCTGTCCTCTTTCGCTGACCTTAACAATGCCGAAAATGTACTTTCCGTCACCGTCGGGAGTAAGTGCGTCAGATTCTTCCTCGTAAAAAGGACACACAAGAAGCATTTCTACCGTAGTTTCAAAAATCTGCGCCATCGTCACGCATTTTTCGACATCGGGAAGAGATTCCTCGTTTTCCCACTTTGCAACAGACTGTCTTGACACCTCAAGCCTCTCCGCAAGATCCTCCTGTGAATATCCGTACTTTTTCCGAAGATACTTCAAATTCATACCAATCATACTTTTCATACCTCCTGAGTTAAGTATATTTCATATGTAACGCAATTTCTACCAACCTGATTTTACACTTTATGTAAAAATCAGTTGCATAATCCCTTTATGATTTATGATAAACTCCCTTACAGATTTTGTCAAACAAAAGGCGATTGCGTTTTTTATGCTTTGTTTACCTTATTGTAATGTACATATCATTGTTTGTTCACAAAACTGTCACATTTAAATGTTAAACTTAAACCAATATCGTATGTACGGAGGACATATTATGAAAAAACCTACTAAAAGAGATACAATCAATCTGTTTTTCTCTGCATTTCTGATCATCGCATTTATCGTTTGCGCACACTTCTTCTCACAGTACGCATCAGCCCTTTCACAGCCACTCGGTTCAATCATTCCGATTCTTGTGTATGCTGTGTTCGGTCTTTTGGTGTTCTATGCAACCCGTGTCGGTGACGGCAAGGCGGTAAAGCGTTTTTCACTCGTTAAACTTATTGTGATGGTACTCTCGTCACTCTACATAATCGTTGCTTCCCTTGCTCCGGGACTTCCGCTTTATGATGTATTTTCAAATGCAAACGGCTCGGGATTAAGCGTTATTGTAACGCTTGCAAGTATCGCACTCGGTTACGGAATTCCTTACTCATTCCTCAGCGGTTTTGAAGTTGCCGATGATGAGGCTGTTGAAGAAGAAACAGGCGACCCTGTTCAGGGAGGCATTGAAGCTGATCTTGCAGATGACGAAAACGCAGAAGATACTGCATTTGAAGAATCCGAAGAGGTTGAAACAGAGGATGAAGGCGAATCAACAGACGAAACCGATAACGGTGAAGACGCTTGATTCACTGCTGATTTTCCTTAAATCGACGAGTACCTGCACGGCTTGTGCGGGTACTTTTTGTATATGGCAAAAAATTATGCTTTTAAACTTAACAGTGCTAATATTCAGTTGACAAATTGTCACGGCTGATTTATTATTTTGGTACGGGGTGTGCAGAATAAATGCACCGTATTTTTCTGTTTCAAAATTTTTCTTTCAAAGGAGAATTACATAATGGACGATAACAATAAATATAATAGAAACAAGGATTATGAGCCTGACAACTTTGATGACGAGGTTGCGTTTCCTGCAAGAAGAAACAACGCCCCCGAAAGATCTTCCGATATTCAGGAGGATTACGGCGATAACTTTGACAATGATGTAAAATTTGTCGGCGATTATGACGAGGATGCCGTTCAGATGCCGGAAATCGACTTTGAGGACGATATGGAAACTCCCGTAAAAATGCCGTCGGAAAGGGATGACCGCACACAGACTCCCGACTATGGCGACAATTTTGATTCTCAGACAGGAGAGCAGGTGTCAAAGGCTACAAAAGATTTTCAGTATGACCTTTCATCTGACGACATCGGTAACTACTACACAAAATCAACAATAAACCCAAAGCGTAAAAAGGTTGTTAAAAAGAAAAAGAGAACGAGCCGTAATGTGGCGGTTATCTTAACAATTGCGGCAGTAATCTGCCTTATTGTTGCCGTTGTTTTTGCATTCACACAATGCAGTTCACAGAAAAATGACAACAAGGCTTCCACGGCACCGTCAACGGAACAGGTGACAACGGAACAGGTGACAACGGTACAGCCTACAACGGAATACGGCGATGACAACTATGTTCCCGTTTACACGGAAGAACCGACATATGAACCGCCGACTGAATATCAGCCGAAAACAGAAGCGCCTGTTCAGACTGAACCGCAGACAGAGTATCAGCCTGAAACAGAGCCACAGCAGAGCAGTGATATCAGTATTCCCGATTCTTCACAGACTTCGGATAACCCTCAGCCGACACAGTCGTATGAGAGCGGCGGCGATGAACCGTATGTTGAAGAAAACTGATTGTTTTCTTTTGATAAAATGAATTTATGAAATTGGAGATGTTTTAAATGGGTTGCACCCACGATTGTTCAAGCTGTTCTTCGGATTGCAAAAGCAAAGAGCAAAATTTGCACGAAGAACTCAATAAATACAGCAGCGTAAAAAAGGTAATCGGCGTTGTGTCAGGCAAGGGCGGAGTAGGCAAGAGCCTTGTAACCTCAATGCTCGCAGTAACATTTAACCGCCTCGGTAAAAGCACGGCTATTCTTGATGCAGATATCACAGGCCCGTCAATTCCAAAGGCATTCGGAGTACATGAGAGATGCAAAGGCAACGATGAGGGAATTTTCCCCGTTGTTACCGAAACGGGAATCAAGATGATTTCCGTGAACCTCCTTCTTGAACATGAAACCGATCCCGTGGTGTGGCGTTCGCCGGTTATCACAGGCACGGTAAAGCAGTTTTGGAAAGATGTAATCTGGGAAAATGTTGACTATATGTTTGTTGATATGCCTCCCGGAACAGGTGATGTTCCGCTTACGGTATTTCAGAGCCTGCCGATTGACGGCATTGTTATTGTTGCGTCACCGCAGGAGCTGGTTTCAATGATAGTTCAAAAGGCTGTTAAAATGGCAAGGATGATGAATGTGCCGATTTTAGGTCTTGTTGAAAATATGAGCTGGTTCATGTGTCCCGATTGCGGAAAGAAACACAGCATCTTCGGCGACAGTCACATTGAGGAAGTTGCAAAGGAATATGACACACAGGTGCTTGCAAAGCTTCCGATTGATCCCGAACTTGCAAAATGTGTTGACGAGGGAAAGATTGAATTTTTTGAAGGAAACTATCTTGACGAAGCGGCAGAAATAATCGAAAAAGAACTTAGCAAATAAGCATTTGCAATATTTTGCTTTTTCTGCTATAATAAGCAGACACAATTTCACAATTACAAATTGGAGGAGTAAACAATATGAATTGTCCCGTATGCGGTCATGAGTCTGACGGTAAGTTCTGCGAAAACTGCGGATCACCTCTCACTCAGAACAACACACAGGAAAATACAGCAAACAGCGTTGATTCGTTTAGTCAAAATCCGACACCCGAACAGCCGAATTATGACTATAACACAGAGAATCAGAGCTACGATCAGTCGAACCAAAATAATAATCAGCAGTACAATCAGGGATACAACAACGGGTACGGTAATCCGAATCAAAACGGCACAAGCTACGGTCAGCAGTTTACGAACCAAAACGGTGGTTACAACGGCAGTCAGCAGTTTACAAATGTACCAAACGGTCAGAAGAATAACAGCAGTAAAATAGCCATAATCATTACGAGCATTGTCGGCGGAATAATCGTTCTTTTGATTGTCATTATCTCCGTTGTGGCATGCAACATTATTCCGAGATTTGTCAAAAATATAGATAATCATATCGACAAAGCAATTGACGATGCGTCAAGCTATATTTCAAAGGACTTTGACAAAGAATCAACTGTGCCGGCATTTGATTCGGACAGTGCAACCTCCGACATTGACGAGGACGATTACCTTACGGATACCAAATCTCATGTTACATATTGTGAAAGTGATGATTATGAGGGTTGGAAAATCATGGGCGTGGACGATGATTACTTCTACAATAATCTGTCCAACTCCGACAAGGAAGTCACAGAAATTACAATCAATATCCCCGAACAGATTGACGGTGTGGATGTTGTTGAAATTTCAAGCTTCGGGGTCTATCTATCCTATGTAAAGGTTAAAGTGGTTATCCCGAAAACCGTTAAGGTTGTGGATTCGTTTGCATTCAGCTTCAATGACAATATATACGAGCTTGAAATTGCCGACGGTGTAAAGGTTCTTGAAAGCGATGCGTTCATATCTATGGCGAACCTTAAAAGTGTTACGGTTCCCGATTCCGTAAAGGAAATGGATAATTGCGGTCTTGGTATGGATGTTGATGACAATTGTGACAGCGTTCCGCTCAAGGGCTTTAAAATGTATTGCAAAAAAGGTTCAGCCGCCGAAGCATATGCAAAAGAAAACAATTTGTCATATGAGATAATCAAGTAAAAAGTTAATGTAAATTAAAAACAGCTTTCCGAACTCAAAATCGGAAAGCTGTTTTGTTTTTGTAAATATTTGTACAAACAATCACTATGCTGCGCTCGGGCATAATAATTTTCTCTATATCATACTATCTTCACGAACGGGGAACGGCGGCTCGCCACTACAAATAAACAATAACTGCCATATAAAGAAAACGGTCGGGAAACAATGATTTGCATTTTGCAAACTGTCTTCCCGACCACAATTTTTAATTTTCAATTTAAAAGTAACGCTCGGGCATAATAATTTTCTCTATATCATACCATCTTCACGAACGGGGAACGGCGGCACGCCGTGCGGCAAAACAAGCCCATCCGTTGTCAAGATGTTCTTCGATGCTGTAAAAACACTGACTTACCGACGAATTGATGTCATACTTGCCCTCAACCTTGTCAGTAAAACGGCCGCAGATAGCTGTAAAGCGGTCAGCAACGCCGTTAATTTCTGCGTTTTCAGCCGCAGTTCTCACCGCAGTTTCGTCAATGTCAACACCGACGGCACGGTCTGCACCCAAAAGCAATGTTGCAATACCGAGAATACCGCTGCCGCAACCCACATCAAGAACAGAATCGCCCTCTTTAAGGTACTTTTCGCACATTTCAAGGCAAAGCCTTGTGGTTTCATGACCGCCCGTGCCGAACGCAAGGCCCGGATCAATATTGAGAACTTTGCGGTTGCCTGCATCGTAATCATCTCGCCAGCTCGGACGGATAAGAAGTTTTTCACCGACTTCAATCGGATTGAAATATTTCTTCCAGTTGTTTCTCCAATCCTCTTCAAGGCAGTCAAGAAGTTCAATTGAATGCTTTATACCCTCCGCATTGTAGCGTTCCGAAAGGAATGCAACCGCCTCTGACGGCGAAACATCGGGTTCAAGATAAATGTGAACAAAAGCCTTGTTTCTGTCCTTTGCAAGCAAATCCTCGTCAATAAGGTCAATATGGGCAATGTCCTCAACCTCTTGCTCAAGGTTTGTGTAATCTTCAATATAGATGCCGTAGGGAACTACAACATTTGCAATATCACTTGCTCTGTCAATATCCTTTGCGTCAACGGATATTTTTATTTCTGTCCAAGATTCCATTTTAACCTCTGATTCACGGGCATTTTATGCCGATATTTTTGTTTGTAATGTAGTGGTGCATAAATTGTTCAGACAATCACAATTTACACTCGGGCATAATTAATTTTGCATTTTATTAACTATCTGCTCGAATTGGGAACGGCGGCACGCCGTATAAAAAATTTGTGGGGACAAATGCCCCACAAATCTTATTTATTCTGTGTTACTCGTTGAACATCTTCTTGATTTTATCAAAGAAGTTTCTGCGTTTTGCGTAGTTCTTGTCGCCTGTTGCGCCGTCAAGCTGTTTGATAAGCTCTTTCTGCTTGCCGTTAAGATTCTTCGGAACTTCAACGGTAACTCTTACATACTGGTCGCCTCTGCCTCTGCCACCGAGTCGCTGAATACCCTTGCCCTTGAGTCTGAAAACATCACCCGGCTGTGTACCCTCACGAACCGTGTAGGAAACCTTGCCGTCAAGAGTAGGAACAACAACATCTGCTCCGAGAGCCGCCTGTGTAAAGGTTATCGGAACTTCGCACCACACATCGTCACCTCTGCGTTCAAAAACAGGGTGCGGACGAACATTTACATAAACATGAAGGTCGCCTGCAGGACCGCCGTTTGTACCTGCGTTACCTCTGCCGCTTACATTAAGAATCTGCTGATCCTTGATACCTGCCGGAATCGTTACATCAACAGTCCTGTTCTTGCGCTGTTTGCCCGAACCGCCGCATTTTTTACAAGGATTGTCAACAATCT
>OGNM01001447.1_pt1 | contig 10356 bp, 8 predicted proteins | sample 1573441 | NCBI WGS metagenome assembly OGNM01 (sample SAMEA2581915, study PRJEB24529) | metagenome | biome: Human gut stool | place: China | collected 2011
TTGATTCCGCGAAAAAGATGATGAAGGAATATTTAAAGGCTTATCCGGATGATGAGGAAGCAAAACACGAGAATACATTTTTGGAGACTAGATAATGGGTGAACCAATTGTTTTAGAAGATTTTAAAGAGAGAGTTATTCTGGTGGGTGTAAGTGAGCAGGATGGAGACGATGCAGAGGATTCGCTCGCTGAGCTTGCCGAACTGGTAAAGACTGCGGGGGCATCGGTTGCCGGTACGCTGATCCAGAAACGTGAACTGATCCATCCGGGCACCTATGTTGGAACCGGAAAAGTGCAGGAAATCGCCGACATGATCGCGGAACTAGGTGCCACCGGTATCGTCTGTGATGATGAGTTATCGCCGGCACAGCTCAAAAACTTAGAGCAGATGTTAGATACAAAAGTCATGGACCGGACGCTTATTATCCTCGATATTTTTGCGGCGAGGGCAACAACGAGCGAGGGAAAGATCCAGGTCGAGCTGGCGCAGTTAAAATACAGACTAAGCCGTATGACCGGTCTCGGGCGTTCCATGTCAAGACTTGGCGGTGGTATCGGAACCAGAGGCCCCGGTGAGAAAAAGTTGGAGATGGACAGGCGTCTGATCAAAGACCGTATTGCGCAGTTGAACCGTGAATTAAAAGAAGTGAGGAAACACCGTGAGATCACGCGCGCCCAGAGGGAAAAGAAACAGATCCCTGTGGCTGCGATCGTCGGATACACCAATGCGGGAAAATCAACACTTTTAAACCACTTAACGGGAGCGGGAGTGTTAGAGGAAGATAAGCTGTTTGCAACTTTAGATCCGACAACGCGTGTCTTAGAACTGCCGGGCAGACAGGAAATTCTTCTGACGGACACGGTCGGTTTTATCCGGAAACTGCCGCATCATCTGATCGAAGCATTTAAGAGTACCTTAGAGGAAGCCAAATATGCAGATTATATCGTGCATGTGGTGGATGCGTCCAATCCACAACGGGACAAGCAGATGCACATTGTGTATGACACACTCTATCAGCTCGATATCAGGGAAAAAACGGTTATTACCCTATTTAATAAGCAGGATCAGGTCACAGATGAGGAGCCGATCCGTGATTTTAAGGCAGATTATACATTGGCGGTTTCCGCAAAAAAGGGAACAGGATTAGAGGAGTTGAAAGAACTTTTCTGTACGCTGCTGCGGCTGGAATTTTACAGCAAATCAGAAAGAGTGGGGACCTTTTAGAGGAAGAGTACCTGCCGGCGAGCATTTTTATCCGCGCCTATGTCACGCCGGAAATCTATGGCAGTTTATAGAGGCTTTGTGTTTACGAAGATTTTTGCATATGGTACACTGATATAAAATTTGACAGAATACAGACAAAATTTTGCACAGAAGCGATGAAAGCGTGCTTCGGAATGGAGAAATTATGACAATATTAATTCAAAATGGACAGGTGATCAATCCTGCCACAGGGATGAATGAAGTTGCAGATGTATTGGTGGAAAATGGTGTTGTTTCTAAGATCGAAAAAGGGATCAAAGAGAAAGCAGACCGGAAGATCAATGCAAAGGGATGTTTTGTCATGCCGGGATTTATTGACATGCATGTGCATCTGCGTGATCCGGGATTTGAGGAAAAAGAGACGATCGAGACAGGCTGTCGGGCAGCAGCACACGGCGGATATACGACGATTCTTGCAATGCCGAACACCAAGCCGGTCGTTGACAATCCTGATGTGGTAAATTATGTACACAATAAGGCAAAAACTGTCGGACTTGTCAATGTACTGCAGGTTGGTGCCGTGACAAAGAACCAGGAGGGAAAAGAACTTGCGGATATCGAGGGAATGGTAAAAGCAGGTATTCCTGCAATCAGCGAGGATGGAAAATCCGTCATGAACGCCCAGTTATATCGCGAGGCGATGGAAAAAGCTGCAAAATTAGGCATTGTGGTACTTGCACACTGTGAGGATAAAAATCTTGTCAATGGCGGTGTCATGAATGAGGACGAACATGCAAGAGAACTTGGATTAAAGGGAATCACCAATTCCGTAGAAGATATCATTGTTGCAAGAGATATCATGCTAAGCCACGACACCGGGGCAAAACTTCATTTATGTCATTGCTCGACGGAAGATTCCGTCATGATGGTCGATCTTGCAAAGCAGAAGAATGTAAAAGTTACCGCAGAAGTATGTCCGCATCATTTTACGCTGACTTCGGATGATATACGCAAGATCGCACCGGAAATGGATGTGGAAAAGAATGTGATTGCTGCGGATGCGGATGCAGATACTAATTTTAAGATGAACCCGCCGCTTCGTACTAAAAAAGACGTGGAGGCACTAAGAGTGGGACTTCGTGACAATATTATGGATGTGATTTCTACCGATCATGCACCGCATACTTTTGCAGATAAAAATACCTCCATGAAGAATGCGCCGTTTGGAATCGTCGGACTTGAAACCGCAGCATGCTTAACCTATACAGAACTGGTACTTGGCGGTTATCTGACACCGATGCAGATGGCAGAAAAAATGAGTTATAATCCGGCGAAGATCGTCGGACTTGACAAGGGCGATATCGCTCCTGGAAAGACAGCAGATATCGTGATCTTTGATCCGAATGAAACTTATAAGATCGATAAAAACAAATTTGCAAGCAAGGGAAGAAATACCCCGTTTGACGGAAGAACGGTGACCGGAAAAGTAAAAATGACGATCGTTGGCGGTCATATCGTATATGAGGAATAAAAAAGCGGGTAGATAAAAGGAGAAAATTCATGCAGACAAAGGGCACAAAATTTGAGGAAACTGCGATCATCATCAGGCAGGAAGAGATCGCGGACGATATTTACAGCATGTGGCTGCGTACAGAGCATATCGCAGCGCATGCAAAAGCAGGACAGTTTGTTTCTGTCTACTGCAATGAGGGAAGCAGACTGCTCCCAAGACCGATCAGTATCTGTGAGATCGACAGAAAGGACGGCGCAATCCGTCTGGTATACCGTGTAGCAGGAAAAGGAACCGCAGAGTTCTCCGGCATGCGCACCGGTATGCAGTTAAAAGTGGTAGGGCCGCTTGGCAACGGATTTCCACAGAAAAATAAAAAGGCATTTCTGATCGGTGGAGGAATCGGAATCCCGCCAATGTTAGAACTTGCCAAAGAGTTAGACTGCGAGAAACAGATCGTGCTTGGATTTAGGGATGAGCTTTTCCTGCTGGAAGATTTCCGTAACCGCGGACAGATCTATATTGCAACGGAGGATGGCAGTGCCGGAACAGAGGGAAATGTACTTGATGCGATCCGTGAGAACGGACTGGATGCAGACATCATTTATGCCTGTGGACCAACCCCGATGCTGCGTGCAATCAAAGAATATGCCGCAGAGCAGAACATCGAGTGCTGGATTTCCATGGAAGAGCGCATGGCTTGTGGAATCGGTGCCTGCCTTGCCTGTGTGTGCAAGTCAAAAGAAAAAGATGCACACAGCAATGTAAAAAATAAGAGAATCTGTAAAGAGGGACCGGTATTTCTTGCACAGGAGGTAGAATTCTGATGAACATGAAAGTAGATTTATGTGGAGTGACATTAAATAATCCGGTCATGACTGCGTCCGGAACGTTTGGCGCCGGGGAAGAATATTCGGAGTTTGTGGATTTAAACCGTCTGGGTGCGGTTGTGACAAATGGTGTTGCCAATGTACCGTGGGAAGGAAATCCGACACCGCGTGTGGCTGAGGTATACGGGGGCATGTTAAATGCGATCGGACTTCAGAATCCGGGTATTGATCTTTTCATTGAGCGCGATATTCCTTTCTTAAAGAAATATGATTCCAGAATTGTGGTCAATGTATGTGGACATACAACGTCGGAATACATAGAAGTTGTGGACAGACTTGCAGACCAGCCGGTCGATCTTTTAGAGATCAATATTTCCTGTCCGAATGTAAAAGAGGGCGGAATTGCCTTAGTAAATGAGATATGGGATGAGCTGATAGACAAGAAGGAGGTAAAGGCGCATGCAAATCATGCCCAAATGTAAAAGAGGGCGGAATTGCCTTTGGACAGAATCCAAAGATGGTTGAAGATATCACAAGAGAGATCAAGGCGCATGCAAAACAGCCTGTCATCATGAAACTTTCACCGAATGTAACAGACATCACGGAGATGGCGCGTGCGGCAGAAGCCGGCGGTGCGGACGGTTTATCGTTGATCAACACGCTGACAGGAATGAAGATCGATATCCACAGACGCACGTTTGCACTGGCAAACAGAACGGGCGGCATGTCAGGTCCTGCCGTGCATCCGGTTGCAGTGCGCATGGTATATCAGACCGCACAGGCGGTAAATATCCCGATCGTTGGTATGGGCGGGATCATGAATGCAGATGATGCGATCGAGATGATCCTTGCGGGAGCAACGGCAGTGTCTGTCGGAACAGCAAACTTTACCAATCCACAGGTAACCATGGAGATTGTTGACGGAATCCGCGATTATATGGAGCGTTATCAGGTAAAAGATATCAAAGAACTCGTAGGCGCAGTACACGATAGATAAATCACAGGGGAATGTAAGTTATGAAAATATTAAAAAAAATCATTTGTATCTGTCTCGTTGCAATCCTGGCAGCAGGGCTTTTTCCCGGTGCACAGACAGAGGTTTATGCAGCTGGAAAGCCGGTACAGTTAGTATCCTGTAAACTAAATTCCGGTGGCAGCAAGGTGACAGTAAAAGCAAAAGTTGCCGGAAAACAGAAAGGAATGGGAAACAAGCTTTACCTGTTTTCAGTGGATGCCAATGTAAAAGAGAATGCAAAGCTTACCGGAAAACCGGTGGCTTCGGCCAACTTTAAGAAAGGTACAGTTACATTTTCCGTAAAATATAAAAGCAGTATGCTTTGTCAGAAATTTGTGGCTGCATACAAAAAAGGGAAAAAATATGCAGCAATAAGCGGTGCACAGTACATTACCAATCCGGAAGTATTAGCATCCTACACCGGAACCGGCGTAAAGACTACCTCTAAAAAGGGACTGCAGCCGGACTGGGCAGACCATACATCCGTAAAAAAGCTTCGTACACAGCATGTTGTCTTAAACTGGTCAATTGAAGAAATTTTAAACAAAGACTGCGGAAATAAAGAGGTGTATAAATATCGCGGGAAAAAATATACATTTGACAGGGATCGTGTAAACTGGCTGCAGGATCAGGTGCGTCAGTATATTGACGATGGATCCAAAGTATATGTGATCCTGCTTCTTGGCAAAGACGCAAAAGGCCAGGCGGGTAAAATGAGTTATGGCGGTGGAAAAATATTCTCTTCCATTAAGACAACATCAGCAGCAGGATGCCGTACCTGGGAAGCATTTATGAGTTACATGGCAGAGAAATTTGGCAATGAACAGCATTTGGTGTCCGGATGGATCTTAGGAAATGAGGTTGACAGTCCTTATGACTGGAACTATGCGGGCGGAAAAAGCTTAAGTGCGTATATGGATGATTATGCGCGGGCATTCCGCATTGCATATAATGCTACAAAGAGTGTCAGCAGCCATTCAAAGGTATATATCAGCCTTGATTATAACTGGAATCAGGATGTCGATGGAGGCGGAAACAGCTTTTTCTCGACGAAGAATACACTGGACACATTTTATTCGAAACTGAAAGCGCAGGGGAAGATCTGTCCAAACATTGCATATCATGCATATTCACAGGGTCTTGTGGAGCCAAAATTCTGGGATGACTCTTTAGCAGGCAGTGGTGTGGATTCCACGATCATTACCATGAAAAATATTTCTGTCCTGACGGAATATGTAAAAAAGAAGATCGGCAAAGATGCAACGATCATGCTTGCAGAGCAGGCGTTCAATTCGACACAGGGAGAAGAGCTGCAGGCAGCAACATATGCGTATGCTTACTATATCAGCGAAGGCAATAAGATGATCGAATCCTTTATCTATGCGAGAGATACCGAACCGCAGTCGGATGTGGATCAGGGCTTTTACTGGGGACTTCGCAATATCAATGGCAGAGAGCGTAAAATATATAATACATTTAAAGTGATCGATTCAAAGGAGTCTTTGGATAAGACGAAGAATCTTCTCTCCTATACAGACTTAAGTTCATGGACACAGATTCCTGGAATTAAAAAGTCTACTTTTAAAAATAACCGTTCCATCAAAAACAAATGGCCGCTAGTACAGTCAACCAGCCTGTATGTGTGTCTTGCGGATGATAACTGGCAGAGAGAGACAACTTATGTCTACGACGGAAAGAAACATAAACCTGCAGTAACGGTAAAACGTAATTATACCGGAAAGACGGTTCCGAAAAAGAATTATTCCGTAAAATATCTGACAGACTGCAGGAGTATCGGAGTGCATCGTATTCAGATTAAATTAAAAGGTGATTTCCGCGGAACGATCATCCGGGAGTTTACGATCGCACCGCAGAATGCAATGCTGAATGATCTGGTGATGACGTCAAATTCTGCTACGGTAAGCTGGAATGTACCAAAGAAGACCAAAGAGCAGATTACCGGTTATATGATCCAGTATACGGATGGAGAAGGTGGTTTTTATTCGACACCGGAAAAAGATATCCATCTGATCAAGATCAAAAACAGCAATAAATTAAAATATACGATCAAGGGACTTACCAAGGGCAAACGCTATTTTGTAAGAATAACGACCTATAAAACAGTTATGGTAGATGGCAAACCAAAAGATATCATTGCCGGATGGGGATATGATGATATCAAATATGATTATGCCACAGATCCGGTCGTGCCGGAACCGGATACAGAAGAGGATACCTTAGAATAAGCGATTGAGGTAATGTGAAATACGATGCCGGAATTAAGATTTATAATAGCAGACGGACTCCCGGAGCGGGAACTGGATTATTTAAAACAGAATATCAGACCGGAACCGGATCTGAAACTGGTGGTAACAGGGAAAAATAATGCCAATCGCAGAGCAGAGTTTTCTCTGTTCCCGCCAGAAGAAAGTGTGCTCATCTCTACAGATGGGCACATTATTTCTAATATGGATCAGCTTGGAATGGCAACGCTGGGATATATCGGACCGGGCGGAGCAGAGAATGAGAGCACAGGAGAAGTACCGGACGATGTGATTACAGAAATTGGTAGTCAGAACGTGAATTGTAGTGACAGCACAGATGAAGTGACGGAGGGAATCGAAGAACAGGGAATGCAGGCTGCGGTTATGTTAATCGAAGGTCTTGAGGAAGTGGATGAAACGTTTCTGCTTCGTGCGTATGAACGTAAACATGGTATTCCGTGGACGATCGTCACGACAGAACGCTGCATCGTGCGGGAGATCACGCTGGATGATTTAGACGGCCTGTTTGCACTGTATGCCGGGGAGGGAATGACGGAATATTTAGACCCGCTGTATGAATACGAAAAGGAAAAAGAGTATCAGCGGTCGTATATTAACTATATGTACCGCCTTTATGGGTACGGCATGTGGGTCGTGATCGAAAAGGCGACGGGAAAACTGATCGGGCGGGTCGGGATCGAGAATCGTGAGGCGTGTGACGGTGAGCCGGAACTTGGATATATGATCGACGTATCGTATCAGAGAAAAGGATATGCAACAGAGGTCTGTCTTGCTGTGATCGGTTACGCATGGAATTTTCTTGAATTCGATAAATTAAACTGTCTGATCCAGAAAGGAAATAAAGCATCGGAATGTCTGGCAGAAAAACTGGGATTTATGTTCCGGGAGGAAATGGATCTGGACGGAAAATGCATGAAACGCTATACCATAAGCAAAAGCGGGGCATGATATCATCAATAAACGTTGCATTTTCCATAAAAATAAAATATAATATAAACTACTAAAAAAGGGATAAAGTGGGTGAGGCACATGGCGGATTTTTCATCAGAATCACTGGATCTGCAAAAAAAAGTAAAAGAAGAGGACGATAACATCAAGCCGATGAAAGAGTTTGAGAGTCCGGAAAAACTATATGACGAACTGATCGCCAGCGTGCGAAAGTATCATCCATCGACAGATATATCGCTGATCGAGAAAGCATATCATGTTGCGAGGGATGCACATGAGGGACAGGCAAGAAAGTCCGGCGAGCCATATATCATCCATCCATTGTGTGTTGCGATTATTTTAGCAGAGTTAGAGCTGGATAAGGAGACGATCGTTGCAGGACTTTTACATGATGTTGTGGAAGATACTGTTATGACGGATGAACAGATTGCACAGGAGTTTGGAGATGAGGTTGCTCTTCTGGTAGATGGTGTTACCAAATTAGGACAGCTCTCTTATGATGCGGATAAAGTGGAGGTTCAGGCAGAGAATCTTCGTAAGATGTTCCTTGCAATGGCAAAGGATATCCGTGTTATCCTGATCAAGCTTGCGGATCGTCTTCACAATATGCGTACGCTCAAATACATGACACCTGAGAAGCAGAAGGAAAAAGCGCGTGAAACGATGGATATTTACGCACCAATCGCACAGCGTCTTGGTATTTCCAAGATCAAGATCGAGCTGGACGATCTCTCACTCAAATATTTAGAGCCGGATGCCTATTATGATCTGGTACATCAGATCGCACAGCGCAAGAGTGTCAGGGACGAATATGTACAGAAACTGGTGGAAGAAGTGCGTCAGCACATCAAAGATGCAGGAATTCCTGCACAGGTTGACGGACGTGCAAAACATTTCTTCAGTATTTACAAAAAAATGGTCAATCAGCACAAGACATTAGACCAGATTTATGATCTGTTTGCCATCCGCATCATCGTGGATTCCGTCAAGGACTGTTATGCAGCACTCGGTGTGATTCATGAGATGTATAAGCCGATTCCGGGACGGTTTAAAGACTACATTGCGATGCCTAAGCCGAACATGTACCAGTCACTCCATACGACTCTGATCGGACCGACCGGTCAGCCGTTTGAGATACAGATCCGTACCTTTGAGATGCATCGTACGGCTGAATATGGTATCGCTGCCCATTGGAAGTACAAAGAGGCAAGTAACAATGGCGGTGTGTCACAGCCAATGACCGTTACCGAAGAGGAAAAGCTGAGCTGGCTCCGTCAGATCTTAGAGTGGCAGCGCGACATGTCAGATAATAAAGAGTTCATGAGCCTGCTAAAGAGCGATCTTGACCTGTTTTCCGATACGGTATTCTGTTTTACACCGACCGGAGATGTCAAGAATCTTCCGACCGGTTCCACGCCGATCGACTTTGCTTACAGTATTCATTCCGCGGTCGGCAATAAGATGATCGGTGCAAAAGTCAACGGAAAACTGGTTCCAATCGACTACATCATCCAGAACGGTGACCGTGTGGAAGTAATCACTTCCCAGAATTCAAAGGGACCGAGCCGTGACTGGTTAAATATTGTAAAAAGCACCCAGGCGAAAAATAAGATCAATCAGTGGTTCCGCAGTGAGTTAAAAGAAGAAAATATTACACACGGCAAGGAACTTTTGATCGCATCGGCAAAATCCAAGGGAATCAATTTCCCGGATATCAATAAGCCGGAATATCAGGAGAAAATTTTAAGAAAATATGGTTTCCATGATTGGAATTCCTGCCTTGCAACGATCGGACATGGTGGTTTAAAAGAAGGTCAGATCGTAAACCGCATGTATGAGGAATACAAAAAAGACCATCTTGCGTGTATCACGGATGATGAAGTGCTTGAGACCATTGCCGAGAATAAAGATAAGGTCGTACAGAAACATTCCAAGAGCGGTATCATTGTAAAAGGACTTTATGATGTGGCAGTGCATTTTTCAAAGTGCTGCAGTCCGGTACCGGGAGACGAGATCGTTGGATTTGTAACCAGAGGCCGAGGTGTTTCCATCCATAGAACAGACTGTATCAACATTATCAATCTGTCTGATATGGAGCGTGAGCGTCTGATCGATGCCGAGTGGCAGCATGATGAAGAGTCCGGCAGCAGTGGCCTGTACCGTGCAGAGATCAAGATCTACGGCAATAACCGAACCGGTCTTCTCGTGGATATCACAAAGGTATTTACAGAGCGTGAGATCGATATTGATTCGATTCACTCCAAAACAAGCAAGCAGGGAATTGCAACAATCGATGTATCTTTCAGCACGAAGGGCAGGGAAGAACTTACAAGCGTTGTGGAGAGACTGCGGCAGATCGAGAGTATCATTGATATAGAGAGAACGACGGGCTAAAAGAACTGGTTGTCAGAAGGTTGTGGGAAACATGAACCGCATCCAGATGGGCAGCCAGTTTTTCTGTAAAGAAAAAGATTTTGTCAGACAGGAAAGGGGAAACTATGGCACCATTGAAAGTAGAACAATATGTAGTTGGTCCGGTACAGACAAACTGTTATTTTTTGTAT
>OGNM01001449.1_pt1 | contig 10328 bp, 9 predicted proteins | sample 1573441 | NCBI WGS metagenome assembly OGNM01 (sample SAMEA2581915, study PRJEB24529) | metagenome | biome: Human gut stool | place: China | collected 2011
TCGATCCTTATCCTCTCACCTGTTCTGGTTCTTATGATGACAGGGCCGCTCTTGCCACGGTTGTTGGCTGTGAGAACTGTTGTCGAACCGTCATCGTTGTCATCAAATCCAATATCATTTGATGAGAAATCCTTAACTTCCTTTGCAAGCTTGAATGAAGAAGTTGTAACATGAGGAGTCTCAGGAACCTCTACCTTAGCCACATTGACCGGGCTGACTCCCGCTGACTTCATAAGCTCCTGCTCATCCTCAGGATGTGCTATATTGTCATTCTTCAGGTCTGTTATAAACTTATAAAATTCTGACAGATAAAATGTAGGATTGTGATCAAAGTATTTGATAAGCTCATATCCGGCATCGGATGCCTTCTTATTCGCAAACTTCATATTGCCCATAAGATCCCTTATAAACTTCTCCATATTACATCTGTCCATAGGCTTATCTATAGGCAGGAATATGAGCTGAACAGCCATATTCTGGAAGTCTATATACATATATCCCTTATTCAGTATAACCTTTCCAATGGACAGATCATTCGCCTTGAGATACATGAGCTGATCTGCAATACTGAATATCAGATCAACCAGCTCATCCTTGTGTATCTTCTTCTCAAGGAACTGATTCATGGTAGTCATGGCTGGAATAGAATATGTCAGAGCTCTCTGACCATCTATATATTCCTCATGGCAGAACGCATTATTGCCCACAAACTGAGCATTGTACAGCTCTACCTCATTGTGAAGAACCTCTACATCGTCTTCAATCTTAAAGTACAATTTGTACTCATCACACAAATACATCTTATCACTCATATAAAACCCTCCGATATTTATCGCACGATATCCATGTAAGTCCCGGAGTCAATTATTCTACTGTAACTGACTTTGCCAGATTACGTGGCTTATCTACGTCCAACCCCTTTGCATCGGACGTGTAATACGCTATAAGCTGCAGGATGACAGCAGCCGAAAATACCGTGAACAATCCATCCTGCTTTGGTATGGATATGTGTTTGTCACATACATCTTTATCATTGTACTCTTCATCCATGCTGACAAGAATGACGTATGCGCCTCTTGCCTTAACCTCGCGTATATTGGAAATCATCTTTCCGTATACAGATTCCTGTGTAGCCAAAGCTATGACCGGAACGTTCTCAGTTATGAGTGCTATCGTTCCATGTTTTAACTCCCCTGCCGCATAAGCCTCAGCGTGAACATAAGAAATCTCTTTCAGCTTCAGTGCACCTTCCAGTGACAGTGTATAATCCAGTCCTCTTCCTATGAAGAATGCATCCGGAGCCATCTTTATATAGTTTGCAACTGTCTTTACTTCATCTGCCTGCTTGAGTGTCTCCTCTATCACCGGGATAACGCCCTGAAGCTGTCTGATGAATGCCTTTGCCCTGTCCTCAGAGTATATACCCTTGACATAGCCAAGTCTGCATCCAATGAGATACATTGCAGCCATCTGTACCGAATATGCCTTGGTACTTGCAACTGCGATCTCAGGACCGGCATGTGTATAAAGGACGTAATCGCTCTCTCTGGCGATGGTCGATCCCTTTACATTGACTATGGACAGAACCTTTGATCCACATCTCTTGGCAAGTCTGAGTGCCTCGAGTGTGTCAATAGTCTCTCCTGACTGTGATGTAACTATTACGAGAGTCTTTTCATTTATGAGTGGTTCCTTGTATCTGAATTCTGATGCTATCTCAACATTAACAGGAATCTTTAACTCCTTCTCAATCATGGCCTTGCCGACTATTCCGGCGTGCATAGCTGTTCCGCATGCAACCACTGTGATGTTCTCAAGATTCTTAAACACCTCATCATCGATGCCGTCCTCAGTGAAATCAGGAAGCTCATTCACTATACGAGGAGTTATCGTGTTTCTCAGTGCCTCTGGCTGCTCATAGATCTCCTTCAGCATAAAGTGCGGATATCCACCCTTCTGAGCTGCCGTTATGTCCCATGTTATCTTGAGCATCTCCGGCTCTACCATGTTCCCCTTCATGTCTTCTACTCTGATGCCTGTGCTTGAGAGTGTCAGTATATGATACTCCGGCACAACAAAGTATTCCTTTGAAAATGATATTATCGCTGTGAGGTCTGATGCAATGATCGATCCCTCATCTGTGTATGAAGCGATCATCGGACTTACATTTCTCACTGCGTATATCTTGCCCGGTCTGTCTGCAAACATAATGCAGAGTGCAAATGAACCGGCTATAGCCTTAACAGCCTTTCTGATAGTCTCGATGGGATTGCCATCGTACAGTGTGTCCAGAAGTGCTGCTACTACCTCTGTGTCCGTCTCGGATACCAACCTGTCGGCCAGTCCGTATTCTCTCACAATGTCGTTATAGTTCTCTATAATTCCATTATGTATAAGTGCCACATCTCCGCACCTATGTGGATGTGCATTCACATCCGTAACTCCGCCGTGAGTAGCCCATCTCGTATGGCCTATTCCACAGGTTGATCTGTACACAGGACTGTCGTCGCTGCACATCTCCCTGAGGTCTTCCACTCTGCCGGCTTTCTTCTTGATCGTCAGTGTATCATCATCATTAAGCAGTGCTATTCCCGCACTGTCATATCCCCTGTACTCGAGCTTTGCCAGTCCGTCAATAAGAATGTCCTTGGCTGGTTTCTTTCCTACATATCCTATGATTCCACACATATTAAATTAATCTCCTTTCGGCTTATAACCACGCTGTATACTGATAATATTATAATATGGCGCACTTAAAAAAGGTGAAACCACCATACATAACAGCTATGGGTGTCTGGTCATGATTCTTTGTTTTGGAGTTACCCCCATATTTGGATATCATGTGCGCATCCAGACTCTGCGTGAAGGCATCCGCCGAATATTCGATAACCTTCAACCTCGTTATCCCTGAAAGCCAAAGCCCAGGGGTCATGGCGCTAAGATTTCTAAATCTTTCCAAAGGCACACTCCTCCTGTCCGTGCACCTGACAAAATTTTATCATGAAACATCTAATAAATCAATGCAGAAAGGTCTCTGCGTATAATCTTTGTAACATAAAATTTACTTCAGCTTTATAAATAAAAACAGGGAAACACCACGGATCCCGGCCGTGTGCCCGGCCTGTGATGCTTCCCTCATTATATCCACTATTTTATATCTCAGCTTATAAAGCATCCACCTGGGAAGTCCTTCTCGGTGGTCAGGAGTGACAGATTACCCTCAGGATCCTCTGCGCACAGAAGCATACCCTCTGATACGACTCCGGCAAGCTTGCATGGCTTGAGGTTTACTATAGCCACAACCTTCTTGCCAACCATATCCTCAGCGGAATATGTACCCTTGATTCCGGACACAATCTGCTTCACATTGTTCTTGCCAAAGCTTACCTGTGAACAGAGAAGCTTTCTGGAGTTTGGAACCTCCTCACAGGAAACGATCTCGCCGATCATGAGCTGCATCTTCTGGAACTCCTCAATGCTTATCTCCTGCTTGTCAACTACATCAGGATTGGCCTTGAGTGCCTGAACCTTTGCCTCTGCGATCTTGATCTTCTTGGTCTCAGCAGAATTCTCCTTCTCTTCCTTCTGCTTCTTGGCCTGCTCGTACATGGACTCCTTCTCCACTGGAGCGAACTCGGCAACCTTAGCCATAACTTCCTTCACGTCCAGACGTGCGAATAGGATCTCAGGCTGCTCTGTTACCTTCGTTCCTGACTTGTACAGACCAAACTTTCCAAGCTCTGTGACCTTTCTCTTCTCGGTATTGAGCTGTGCCATGATCTTCTCAGTTGTCTCAGGCATATATGGCTCAAGGAGTGTTGCACCTATAACGATGCTCTCGACAAGGTTGTACAGAACTGTGTTCAGTCTGTCCTTCTTGTCCTCCTCCTTTGCGAGTGCCCAAGGCATTGTCTCATCTATGTACTTGTTGCATCTCTTGAACAGTGCAAATATCTCTGTGATCGCATCTGCAACCTTGAGCTTATCCATGCACTCTGCAACCTTGTATCTGCAGTCCATAACGACCTTCTTAAGATCCTCATCGACAGGCTCTGTGACGTTGGTATTTGTCACAATGCCACCGAAATACTTGTTTGACATCGATATGGTTCTATTGACCAGATTTCCAAGTGTATTTGCAAGCTCTGAGTTGAGTCTCTCAACCATGAGCTCCCATGAGATAACTCCATCATTCTCAAATGGCATCTCGTGAAGAACAAAGAATCTGACAGCATCCACGCCAAATATATTGACCATATCGTCAGCGTACATTACGTTGCCCTTCGACTTACTCATCTTGCCGTCAGTCTGGATAAGCCAAGGATGACCGAATACCTGCTTTGGAAGCGGAAGTCCGAGTGCCATCAGCATGATAGGCCAGTAAATGGTATGGAATCTCAGGATATCCTTGCCGATCAAGTGAAGATCTGCCGGCCAGTATTTATAAAACTTCTCATCGCTCTTTCCATCTACGTCATATCCAAGTCCGGTTATGTAGTTTGAAAGCGCATCAACCCATACATATACAACATGTTTTGGATCAAAGTCCACGGGGATTCCCCACTTGAATGATGTTCTTGAAACACACAGATCCTGAAGTCCAGGCTTTAAAAAGTTGTTAACCATCTCATTACGTCTCGACTCAGGCTGTATAAACTCAGGATGCTGCTCAATATGTTTCATGAGCTTGTCCTGGTATTTGCTCATCTTGAAGAAGTATGCCTCCTCCTTTGCCTCCTGAACAGGTCTTCCGCAATCCGGACATTTGCCGTCTATAAGCTGACCGTCTGTGAAGAACGACTCACATGGTGTACAGTACTTTCCTACATAGTGTCCTTTATATATGTCACCCTGATCGTACAGTTTCTTAAATATCTTCTGTACCTGTTTCTCATGATAATCGTCTGTTGTACGGATAAATTTGTCATATGATGTGTTCATGAGGTCCCAAATCCTCTTGATCTCACCGGATGTCTCATCCACGAATTCCTTTGGTGTCTGCATGTTCTCGAAAGCTTTGTTCTCGATCTTCTGTCCATGCTCATCTGTTCCTGTCATGAATCTTACATCATAACCTGCGAATCTCTTGTACCTTGCAATGCTGTCAGCCAACACGATCTCGTAGGTGTTGCCTATATGAGGTTTACCTGATGCATATGCAATGGCGGTTGTAATATAATACGGTTTTTTTGCCATTTCAAAAACCCTCCCTGAAAAAATACTACAAGCACAAATGAAATGCTTGTGCAACTTTACCGAAAAACTCCTCGGTAATTGTAAATTATATGCCTTTTTATTATTTATTGTCAAGAAGATGGGATATTAAATAAGTCTGTTACGATGGTCATTCTATAACGCTGCCAATAAACTTGTCATCGTCTCTCTCTCAAAAGCGCATCACATTCCTGAGAACGGCAAACATCACCGCCCCGGCAATACATATAAATATAAGTATATTGTCAAATCGCGATAATTTTCTGTTTCCATATCTTACGAATACATAATCGTTTTTTACAATTATGTATGCCAACGCCGGAAGAGCTATAAACATAAATTGATTATAAGCAAATGCCTTTGCAAGATCCAGCCTTACGGCCGCAAGGATAGCCCGTGTTATCCCGCATCCTGGGCATAAAAATCCGGTTATCTTTCTGAATATACATGGTATGGCAAGTCCTGTCACTCTTATGAATATATAATAGAGGATGCCTATCCCCACGAGGATGGCATCCCTTTTAATTATCGCATTTCTTCTTGATTTCTGTATCTGATCCATGCTCTGTATTTCTTTGTCTCCGCCGACTACTGCTGGCTGTTATCACTGCCTGAAGCATCTGCTGATGTGTTAATATTCTGATCTGACTGCTGGTCAAATGTATTCTGGTCTAAACCGGCCTGCTGACCATATCCCTGCTGATTGTATGCATTCTGATCATATCCCTGCTGGCTGTATGGCTGCTGTCCGTATGCCTGCTGGTTATATGCATTCTGGTCATATCCCTGCTGACCATATGGCTGCTGTCCGTATGCCTGCTGGTTATATGCGTTCTGATCATATCCCTGCTGGCTGTATGGCTGCTGACCATATCCCTGCTGATTGTATGTATTCTGACCATATCCCTGCTGGTTGTATGTATTCTGACCATATCCCTGCTGACCATATGGCTGCTGACTGTAGGTCTGCTGACCATATCCTGTATTCATCTGAGGTATAGCCTCTGCATATTTGTTTGCAGTGTCCTGCATAAGCGCATATGCAATAATTCCAAGTCCAAATACCTGAAGAAGGACGTATAAGATGCCTGAGTTGCTTGATGGTACACCGTTCTTATTCTTTATGATATCAACTTTCTCACCCATCTTATATGCCCAGAACCATCCATAGATGTTACATGTAACGATAGTGAGCAAAAGCGACATTCCACCACTTGTTGCATCTGTCTCTCCTGACTCCTGATTGATATCGTCTGTCAGCACAACAAACCAATACAATCCATATATTCCGCATGTCACAATTGAAAGCAGAATACATATTCCAATATTCCTCTGTTTGATCATAATTGATAATCCTCCTTAAATTTAGATCCTTAATTACATATGTATGACTTGTGTATGACTGCAATTATACTGTTCCTATATAACCACTACATAACTGCAATAAAAATAATAGAATAGCCCCGCAGACACAACTCAGCCTACGGGACTATTTTCTCATACATTTTGTCTGTATGCAACTGCATCTATACATTTTTCAATGTATATTTGTATGCAATTTGATTCATTACGCATTTTTATTGATGGTATCCTGCATAATAGCATATGATACGATTCCAAGTCCGCATAACTGGAGCAGAAGGAAAAGTATGCTTGAGTTTCCTGCTGGCTGACCATTCTTTGTCTTTATGGCATCAATCTTCTCGCCCATCTTGTATGCCCAGAACCATCCATAGATATTACATGTAACGATAGTAAGCAACAATGCTACCCCACCGCTTGTTGCATCTGTCTGTCCAGATTCCTGATTAGCATCATTTGTAAGGCAAACGAACCAATACAGTGCATATATTCCAAATGTAATGATTGAAAATACTATGCACAAAGCAATGTTTCTCTGCTTGATCATAAAATGTCCTCCCTTTGATTTAATTATAAATTTTTTATAAAAATTTTATAAAATAATAAAACCATATATGCACATCTTTGTCAATAAAAATCAAAAAATTAAGCTGTTTTTTGCTTTATTATCTATATTTTTTTTATAATCAGGCATAAATCTTCAAATATTTACATTCATAATTTATGTGATGTCGTAAACTGTTTTACTTTTGAAACCATGTGCTATATAATAAAATTTCAGGCAGGCATATATCAACACCCGTATCCTAAATATATTGCCAGGATCCACAGATTATGTTTGTCCGTATTGCAAGTAATTTATAATTATAGAGAAAAGAGGACATTTGTTATGAAAAACATGCTTAACTTCAAGAATTTCACAGCTGATGAGCTGATGGATATTCTCAATCTGGCACTTGACATGAAGAAGAACCCTGATAAGTACGCTCACGCTCTTGAGGGCAAGAAACTCTACACTCTTTTTGAGAAGACTTCCACAAGAACATTTCTTTCATTTACAACAGGTATAACTGAGCTCGGCGGCACATATTACAACCAGCTCTGGAAGGATTCCAACTTTACACTCGGTGAGCCTGTATCAGAGATTAAGTATGTATGCAGGAATGTAGATATCATCATGGCACGTCTTGTAAAGAATGAGACAGTCGAGCTGTTCGGCAACAATGTTACTGTTCCATTTATCAACGGATGTGACAGTTCTTATCATCCATGCCAGATCCTGGCAGATGCCCTCACTATTATAGAAAAGTTTGGCAGTCTCGATGTAAAACTTATGTACATCGGTGCCAAGAATAATGTATTCAACTCTCTTGTTGAGTTCTTCGCAAAGATGAAGAAAGGAACCATCTATGGACTCACACCACTTGTAAACAACACTGTATGTGGTGATGACTTCTTTGAAGCAGCAAAGGCTACAGGCCACTATGTTGAGCTCGATCCTACCATGAGCATGGAGGAGGCAAAGAAGTACGCAAAGGATATGGATATCCTCTACACAGATACATGGGTAGACATGGAGTTCTTCAACAACCCTGCATACAAGCAGCAGAAGGAAGAGACTCTCGCCAAGATGATGCCTTACCAGCTCAACGAGGAGTTCACAGAGGGAAGCAAGGCTATAGTATTCCACGACATGCCTATGCACCAGGGATTTGAGATCTCACAGGGCGTTATCGACAAGAACCTCAACCACATTTTGGATGAGGCTGAGAACAGACGTCACGCTGAGAAGGCTGTTATGTATACACTTCTCAATTCATGATAATATTTACCCGATCATCTAAGGAGGATTATGTCAAATGAGACATTTAATAGACCCGATGGATCTGTCAGTTGAGGAGATCGATCATCTGCTCACTCTGGCGCAGGACATCATCGATAACAAAGAAAAATACAGTGAGGTGTGCAAGGGCAAGAAGCTTGCAACTCTGTTCTTTGAACCAAGCACACGCACAAGACTTAGCTTCGAGGCTGCCATGATGGAACTTGGCGGAAACGTTCTCGGATTTTCATCTGCGAGCTCCTCATCTTCAACAAAAGGTGAGAGTGTGGGCGATACCGTCAAGATCGTCAGCTGTTATGCCGATATTATAGCTATGAGACATTATAAAGAGGGTGCCCCGATGCTGGCTTCCATGAAATCAGATGTTCCTATTATTAATGCTGGTGACGGCGGTCACAATCACCCTACGCAGACATTGGCCGATCTTCTCACAATAAAGAGAGAGAAGGGCAGACTAAACAATATGACCATAGGTTTCTGCGGAGATCTTATGTTTGGTCGTACGGTTCATTCACTTATAAAGGCCATGTCACGATACGAAGGCATAAAATTTATTCTCATATCACCGGATGAATTAAAATTACCTGATTATATAAGAACAGAAGTCATCGAAAAGAATAATATACCATATGAGGAGATTTCCTCTCTTGAGGATGCTATCGGATCTCTGGACGTTCTCTATATGACAAGAGTCCAGAAAGAACGTTTCTTCAACGAGGCGGACTACATAAGACTGAAAGATACCTATATTCTTGACAAGTCAAAGCTGGCTCTCGCTAGGCCTGACCTGTCGATCCTTCACCCGCTTCCTCGTGTAAATGAGATATCTGTTGAGGTGGATGACGATCCGAGAGCATGTTATTTCCGACAAGCACTCAACGGCAAATATGTCCGAATGGCACTCATCATGGACCTTCTCGGACTCGACAAGGATTTTAAGGCATAGGAGGAATGATCATGAATATTGACAGTATTCAGAATGGTATTGTACTTGACCATATAACAGCAGGCAAAGCCCTGCAGATATACAACGATCTTCATCTTGATAAGCTGGATTGCTCCGTTGCTATAATCAAGAATGTTAAAAGCGAGAAGATGGGAAGAAAGGACATTCTTAAGATAGATCAAGATATCGACATAAACCTTGATGTTCTGGGGTATATCGACCCGGATATATCCGTCAACATCATAAAAGATGGCAAGCTCGTTGAAAAACGTAAGATCGAACTGCCTGAGAGACTGGTTGGAATAAAGAAATGTACCAATCCAAGATGCATTACGACCACAGAGCAGGGAATAACCCATATATTCAAACTCACAGACAGAGAAAAGCGAATTTACAGATGTATATACTGTGAAGCAGACAAGTAACTGTTTACTTTTCAGTTTTATGTGCTATAATCTATAAAGTTGCGATAATCCGAGAATTATCTAAGAGGTGAAATATGGAACAGTATGTTATCAAGGGAGGTCGTCCTCTGGAGGGCGAAGTTACCATTGCGGGTGCTAAGAATGCCGCACTTGGAATACTTGCCGCTGCAGTCATGACCGACCAGGAAGTCACAATAGAAAACGTACCGAACGTCAGAGATACAAGAGTCCTTCTTCAGGCCATTCAGGGTATCGGCGCAAGGGTCCGTTACATAGACGAGCACACGGTTGCTATATGTGGTGGAACCATCAATCCGAATACCGATCTCTGTGTCGACGACGAATATATCAGAAAGATCAGGGCATCCTACTATCTGCTCGGCGCACTGCTTGGCAAATATAACCATTCACAGGTCGCTCTTCCAGGCGGATGCGACATCGGAGCCCGTCCGATAGATCTGCACATAAAAGGTTTTGAAGCACTTGGAGCCCACGTTGATATAGCAAACGGTATGATATCCGTTGAGGCTGATGAGCT
>OGNM01001459.1_pt1 | contig 10271 bp, 10 predicted proteins | sample 1573441 | NCBI WGS metagenome assembly OGNM01 (sample SAMEA2581915, study PRJEB24529) | metagenome | biome: Human gut stool | place: China | collected 2011
ACTACTTAAAGAAAATGCTAAGGCAAGACCAAAACATACTAATCTCTTTTTCATATATCAGAGAACCTCCTATAAAAAGTGCATAAATTTAACACCAAATCATACAGTATAATTATACAAGTCTTATGGTTAAAATGCAATTCTTTTTTTCATTGATTTATGTAAAATTTTATCTTCTATGTAAACCTCTCCATATTCCTCAAAGCCCAGAGAACCATAAAAGCCTAAGGCGTGAGTTTGGGCGTGAACAATAATTTCCTTATATCCACACTCTTTTGCCTTTTCCAATAGGGAATTCATAAGTAGTTTACCAGTTCCTGTGCCTCTGTACTCCTTTAAAACGGCTACTGTGCCTATTCTCATTTCAACAGCCTGTATTACACCTATGTCACTACCGTCAAATTCATCACATTCAGGAATATTCTGTTCTTCTACAAACACCTTTCTTCTTACATAAAAGGCATCTGCATTTTCGTCTTTATAAAACTTTACTTCCATAAATACACTCCTATAAAGGACTTGAAGAAATCTTCTTTGCTCGTCTTGGGTATTTTTCATCAGTTGATTTTACCTTTGTAATTTCAACTATTGTGTGGGTAATATCAGTTTGTGGAAGTGTAACTTCCTTTACAGAAGTTATTTCGCCACCTAATATTTCAACAGCCTTTTCGCCCTCTTTTATTTCATCATAAGCTGTAGGTCCTTTAAGAGCTACAAACTTTCCACCAACCTTAACATAAGGCAAATCATATTCACTTAAAACATTAAGAGAGGCAACAGCTCTTGAAACAGCTATGTCATACTGTTCTCTATGCTCCGGCATACGACTGCCTTCTTCTGCTCTTGCGTGTATATAGTGAACATTTTCAAGTTCTAAATCCTGACCAACAGTTTCAAGAAAGCCAATTCTCTTTTGCAAAGCATCTAAAAGAGTAAGCTCAATAGTTGGTTCAGCAATTTTTAATGGCAAGCCAGGGAAACCTGCACCAGTACCTACATCAATAACACTTTTCCCCTTAAAGTCAAAGTACATAAGGGGAGTTAAACTGTCGGCAAAATGCTTTATGAAAACCTGTTCCCTTTCTGTAATAGCAGTAAGGTTCATTTTTTCGTTCCATTCTACCAACAAGTTCATATATTGAACAAACTGTTCTTCTTGTCTGTCATTAATTTCTATATTTAACTTTTCTAAATATTCTTTTAAGCTATTCATAAGCACCTCACATATTTAAGTGAACTAAAAGCATATTTACATCAGCAGGAGATACCCCACTTATTCTGCTTGCCTGTCCAATATTAACAGGGCGAACAGCCTCTAACTTCTGTCTAGCCTCAATTCTAAGGCCCATTACCTGTTCATATTCAATGTCTTCAGGTATTTTTCTAGCCTCTAACTTCTTAAACTGCTGTACCTGATGTTGCTGTCTTGTAATATAACCCTCGTACTTAATCTGTATATTTACCTGTTCTCTAACATCGTCTGGCAATTCTGGTCTGTTAAAATCTATTGGTGCAAGTTTGTCATAATCCATCTCAGGGCGTTTAATAACATCGGCCATTTTAATACCATTGTTTAAAGGTGTTGAGCCATAGCTTTCCAAAAGTGAATTTACTTCTGGTGTAGGTCCTAAATTAATTTTCATTACTCTTGCAATTTCATCTTCAATAGCCTTTTTCTTTTCACAGAATTTAGCATATCTTTCGTCAGTAATAAGACCATATTCGTGACCCTTTTCAGTTAATCTTAAATCTGCATTATCCTGTCTTAAAAGCAATCTGTATTCAGCTCTTGAAGTCATCATTCTATATGGTTCGTGGCTTTCCTTAGTTATAATATCGTCTATTAATACACCAATATAGCCCTCTGACCTGTCAAGTATTAAAGGCTCTAATCCCTTACAGTATGCACCGGCATTTATACCACCCATAATACCCTGTGCTGCTGCTTCTTCATAACCACTTGTACCATTAAACTGACCAGCACTAAAAAGACCAGCAATATTTTTAAATTCAAGAGAAAGTTTAAGCTGATTTGCGTCAATGCAATCGTACTCAATGGCATAAGCTGTTCTCATAAAACGCACATCTTCAAGACCTGGAAGTGTTCTGTACATAGCAATCTGAACATCTTCTGGAAGTGATGAACTCATACCCTGAACATACATTTCGTTAGTGTCTTCGCCCTCTGGCTCAATAAATATCTGATGTCTGTCCTTATCAGCAAAACGAACTACTTTATCTTCAATAGATGGACAATATCTAGGACCAGTACCAGTTATTACACCTGAATAAAGAGGAGAACGGTCTAAGTTCTGTCTAATAATTTCGTGAGTTTTTTCGTTTGTGTATGTCAAATAACAGCTAATCTGTTCTCTGGCAATATCTTCTGGCTTATTTTCAAAAGAAAATGGAACAATCTTTTCATCGCCTGGCTGTTCTTTCATTTTTGAAAAATCAATAGTTCTCTTATCAACTCTGGCCGGTGTCCCTGTCTTGTATCTTCTTAATTCTACACCTAACTTTTTAAGGCTGTCACTAAGATGATTAGCTCGTCTTAAACCATTAGGACCACTTTCAATAATTGTATCGCCATAAAGGCAACGAGCCTTTAAGTAAGTACCAGTACAAATTACTGCTGCCTTACACTTGTAAAGAGCATTACTTTCAGTAATAACACCTGTTACTTTGCCGTCTTCAACAACAATTTCGTTTACTTCCCCTTGACGCACAAGTAAATTTTCTGTGTTTTCAAGAGTCTTTTTCATTTCATTGTGGTACTTAGCCTTGTCAGCCTGTGCTCTTAAAGAGTAAACAGCTGGACCTTTACCTGTGTTTAACATTCTAGTCTGAATATAGGTTTTATCAATGTTTTTACCCATTTCGCCACCTAAGGCATCAATTTCTCTTACCAAGTGACCCTTAGAGCTACCACCTACATTTGGATTACAAGGCATCATTGCAATACTATCCAAATTAATGGCAAACATTATAGTATTAAGTCCCATACGAGCAGATGCAAGAGCAGCCTCACAACCTGCGTGACCGCCACCAATAACTATTACATCAACTTCATCAGCAATATATGGCTTTTCCATTTGTTTTTCACCTCAAATAATTTTAAAAATTTTATTTACCTAAACAGAATTCGCTGAATATTCTGTCAATAATATCTTCTTCAAGTGTTTCGCCAGAAATTTCGCCTAACGCCTCATAGGCATCTGTTAAATCCATAATCATAAAATCTTCTGGCATACCATTAGCTATAGTTTCAATAACATTTTCAAGAGAGTTTTTAGCCTTTACTAAGCTAGCCTTATTTCTTTCTCCGGAAATAAGAACTTGGTTATCCACATTTATATCGCCTTTTATAAACATAGACTTTATGGCATCATATAATTTTTCAACACCCTTGTCAGCTTTTACTGAAATGTTTATAAATCCACCAGTAAGTTTTTCAAGTTCGTCAGTATCTATTTTCTGTTCCAAATCCAACTTATTAACAAGTACAATAGACTTTTTGTTTTCTGTCAACTTTATAAGTTCTCTGTCCTCGTCTGTTAATTCCCTAGAACCATCAAACATAAGGAGTACCAAATCAGCCTCCATAGCAAGAGTTTTCGACTTTTCAACACCTATTTGCTCAATAACATTGTCCGTATCTCTGATACCGGCTGTATCAATAATATTAAGAGGAATACCTCCCACATTTATCATTTCTTCAAGCACATCTCTTGTAGTACCGGCAATATCTGTTACAATGGCTCTGTCCTCATCTAAAAGAGTATTTAAAAGTGATGACTTACCTACATTTGGTCTACCTAAGATTACTGTCTTAATGCCCTCTTTGTATATTTTTCCTGTGTCTGCTGTAGCAATAAGTTTATTTACTTCCACTAACATTTCGTTAGCACCCTTATCTACAGCCTCGTAATTCATTGTTTCTTCTTCATGTTCAGGGTAGTCAATAGACACATCAATATTTGCTATCATTGTAAGAAGTCTATCTCTAAGTCCTTTTATCTTTTCTGAAAGTTTACCCTCAAGTCTTAAAACAGCTGCATCTTTTGCCTTGTCTGTCTTTGCATTAATAATATCAATAACAGCCTCTGCCTGTGTCAAATCTATTCTGCCATTTAAGAATGCTCTCTTTGTAAATTCGCCAGGCTCTGCCATTCTACAGCCAGCCTTTATTGTTGCATTTAAAACAGCTGTTACCGCTCTATATCCACCATGGGTATTTATTTCTACTACATCTTCTCTTGTGTAAGTATTTGGAGCTTTCATAACTGACACAAGAACTTCATCAACTACTTTTCCGTCAACTTCTATTGTACCAAAATGTATAGTATGGCTTTTCTGTTCACTTAACTTCTTACCCTTTGGAGATACAAAAAGTTTATCAGCTATTTCAATAGCCTCTTTTCCACTCATACGAACAATACCTATACCACCGTTGCCAGTAGCCGTAGAAATAGCTGAAATTGTATCTTCAAGATTAACCTTTAACATTCCTCACACCTCCTGTAAAATTTTCCTATATATAAAAATATAGGCATAGGCTAAAAGCAAGCCTACGCCTATTAATTCTTATTCCTCAGTTGTTTCTGTTGTATTATTGCGTTCCTGTGGTCTGTTGTTATATCTCTTTTTGCTAGAATAGTTATTCTTTAAAGCAATAACAACATATCTGAAAGGTTCAACACCCTCACTATAAGTAGTAACATATCTGTCATTCTGGAGTGTTGCGTGTATAATGCGTCTTTCGTAAGGATTCATAGGCTCTAAAGTAACATTTCTTCTCTTCTTCCACGATAATTTTCTGTCTCGAGTTTCACTCTTACATAACCTGACTGATGTTTGTTTGCAACGCGGTTTGCAAGATATTGAAGGGAATCAAGAGTTTGTCCTCTCTTACCAATAATAGCACCCATTTCTTCGCCTTCAAGGTTAATGAGTATCTGCTTATTATCTTCGAAAGATGTATTGATTTTAACTTCCATACCCATAGTATCAAAAATACTCTTTAAAAAGTCAGTAGCTGTACCGAGAATAATTTTCTTATCTTCTTCTGTAAGGTTTGCTCTTGAGTTTTCAACTGGAGCTTCAACCTTTTCAGTTTCAACAGTTTCTTCTACAACAACTTCTGTAACTTCTTCTGTTGCCTTTTCTACAACTGTTGTTTCTTTCTTGAAGAACTTTCGAGGTTCTTTTACTTCCTCTGCTACTTCTTCAATCTTAACTTCTTCAAGAATTTCCTCTGCCTCGTCTTCGCCAGTAACAGTAACAAGTACCTTAGCTGGTTTAGCACCAAGACCTAAGAAACCTCTTGAGCCTTCGCTAAGAACCTTATATTCTACATCACTAAGCTCAACGCCAAGTTTTTTAACAGCAGTCTCAACAGCTTCGCTGATAGTTTTGCCTGTCTGTTCAATCTGTCTTGCCATATTATTTTCCTCCCTTAGCCTTTGAACCCTTTGCTTTAACTGTTACAATAGGGTGCTTTGAAAGTCTTTTGTTAATAAAGAACTGCTGAATAATCATACATAAGTTAGATGTAATCCAGTATACACCAATACCACCTGGAAGACTTGTAGTAATCCAAGCCATCATAAGAGGCATTGTAATGCTCATAATTCTCTGCTGAGTTACCATAGCTGGGTCAGTAGGCTTGTTCTTTCTTGACATAAGCCAGCTAGAAAGCCAAGTAGTACCACCAGAAAGAATAGGAATAATAAGTCTAGGACTAAGTGAAAGACCTACAGTTTCTGTAAGGTTAAGACCCATAAAGTATTCAATAGCATTCTTCTTGTCATAGAGAGAAGTAAAGTCAGCTGATGAAATAGCTGTACCAAGACTCTTCATCTGGTCTGGTCCAAGAATATTCATAATTCTGCTGAATACATTAGCATCAATCTGTGTACCAGCCGGAATATTACCTAATTTACCAAATTCAACTACAAGGTTCATAACTGTGTCATTAGACTGAGCAGCATTGAGAACGATGTCTGAAATTTGGCTATAAACTGTGTTTATAATATCTATATACTTAAACGGATTCTGCATTACATGGTAAAGGCCAAGGAAAATAGGAAGCTGAATAAGCATTGGTAAACAACCTGCAAGCTGATTGTAGTTGTTATCTGCATATAACTTCTGCATTTCCATATTCATTTTTCTCTGAAGTTCAGGGTCTGACATAGCACCTTTGTACTTTTCCTGAATTTTCTTCATTTCAGGCTGAAGTGCCTGCATTTTAAACATAGACTTCTGCTGATGATAAGCAATAGGTGTCATAAGAAGTCTAACGAAAACAGTTAAAATGATGATTGAAATACCCAAAGAATTTGTGTGTATTCCAAGTACATTATAAACCAAGTTGAAAATCACGTTAATTATCGCACCTAAAATAAAGGCAATAGGTCCTACAATAATACCTGGGTCCTTTAATACATTACGACCGGCAAGCATAGTAACGCCTTTGAACAAAATAAAATCCCCCTTTACGGAACAGGGTCATACCCACCCTTGTGGAATGGATGACACTTTAAAATTCTTCTAATACTTAAATACAAACCCTTACAAAAGCCATACTTTTCAAATGCCTCATAGGCATAGGCTGAACAAGTTGGCACAAACCTACAGCAGGCCGGTTTGTAGGGTGAAATACAATTTCTGTACACCCTTATTAAAAATAATGCTGTTTTTTTCAGCATAAAACTCAGTCCTCTATTCTGACTTAATAAGTTTCTGTTTGTTCAACAAGTGCATTAAAGCACTTTCCACTTCCTTGTATGTAGCCTCTTTAGCAGAAGCTCTAGCAATAACAACAATGTCATAGCCTGCCAAAAATTTGCTTTCTGACAAACGGTAGCTTTCTCTCAATAATCTTGTAATACGGCTACGAACAACGCTGTTGCCTACTTTTTTACTAACTGAAATACCAAAGCGATTTCCATTTGTGCCATTACGCACTACATACATAACCAACAATCTGTTGGCAATAGACTTGCCACGATTATAGACAAATCTAAACTGATAATTCTTTTTAAGGGACTCTGTAAATTCCATATTCTTTCCCTTTCCTAAAACAAATAATGCCGTATACCAATTAAAGCCCACTTAAAACTAAGCGGGCTTTAATTGATTTGGACCTAAAGTCCAAACCGAAACAAATTTAGCATAAGCCTTTGTAGCAAAAGCAAATTAAGCAGTTAATGCCTTTCTGCCCTTTCTACGTCTTGCAAGGAGTACCTTTCTGCCGTTGGCAGTACTCATTCTCTTTCTGAAACCGTGAACCTTAGCTCTCTGTCTCTTCTTAGGCTGGAATGTCATCTTCATTGTAAACGCACCTCCTTCTCATATACATATATTTACTTAAAGTCAAATCAAGCACTTCCCCTATTATATTAGATATATTGCTTTTAGTCAAGAATTATTTGAAATTTTTCATTAAAATTTTTTTAAATGTATTATTTTTGTAACATTACAAAAACTAAAGGAAAAAAGTAGGTGAAACTATGAAAAAATACATTTATATTACACTAGGTTCTTTGCTCCTTTCCATAGGCATAAACGGCTTTTTATCTCCCTTTAATATGGTCATAGGTGGAGCTGGTGGTATTGGCATTATTTTGCAAAAACTTTTCTCTGTTCCTCTATGGGCAAGTAATCTTGCCATAAACATTCCTCTCTTGTTTTTTGCCACATTTCAAAAAGGCGTAAAATATACAAAAGACATAATGGTGGCAACATTTATTTATTCCCTATTTCTGGGCTTTACAGAAGATTTTGTATTTGTAGACAATGACATTTTTCTTGCTACAGTTTTCGGTGGTATATTGACAGGTGCCGGTCTAGGGCTTGTACTAAAAGCCAATACTACTACAGGTGGTAGCGAGCTTTTAGCTGTTCTATTACACGACAAATTCAAACACATTACAATTTCAAGGCTTTTGCTGTACATTGATGCCATTATAATAATCGGTGGTATGTTTATACTAGGTTTTGAGTCTACAATGTACGCAATCATAACACTTTATATCTCCATAAAAGTCATAGACCTGATGGTAGAGGAAATAGATTTTGCCAAAGCAGCATTTATAATTTGCAAAGACCCTGAGCCAGTATTAAATGCTATTTTTAAAAACCTCCAAAGAGGTGCAACAATAATAAACACAATAGGTTCTTATACTCAAAAGCCTAATTACATTGTGCTGGCTGTAGTTTCCAAAAGAGAAATAGGCATATTAAAAACCTCAATTTCAGAAAGTGACAAAAATGCTTTTGTTATAGTTACCGATGTAAGAGAAATTATGGGGGAATTTAACAGGAGATAGTTACAAAAATTTTATACTGTAGTATATATTTTCCTTTTATTTTTTCTGAAAGTATGTTATAATCACTTGTAAAATCTTTTAGGAAGAGGGATTATATAAATGAAGAAATTTTTATCTATAATTACATCAGCTATACTTGTTGCCTCTCTTGCCGGCTGTGGTGGAGCAACAAATTCAGCAGACGGAAGTAATACTGTCAACAAGGACAATATTACTATTGGTATTGCTCAGTTTGCAGAGCATCCATCTCTTGAAAACTGTCGTGAGGGCTTTATTCAGGGTCTTGCTGAAGCAGGCTACAAAGAGGGCGAAAACCTTACTATTGACTACAAAAATGCTGAAGCTGATATGAGTATTGCCAATCAGGTTGCACAGTCTATGGCTAGTGGCAAAAATGATTTAATTTGTGCCATCGCTACACCTATGGCTCAGGCAGTATATAACGCAGCACAGCCAAAGAATATTCCTGTTGTATACACAGCTGTTACTGACCCAGTAGCTGCTCAGCTTGCAAAAGAAGACGGTACAGGCGTAGGCAAAATTACTGGTACAAGTGATAAACTTGCTGTTGATGCACAGCTCAAGATGATAAGAGAATTTTTACCAGACGCTAAGAAAATCGGTATTTTATATTCTACAAGCGAAACTAACTCAGTAAGTGCTATTGCTGAATACAAAGAACTTGCTCCAAAGTACAATTTTGAAATTGTAGATAAAGGTATCAGTCAGCCATCTGATATTCCTATGGCAGCTAATGATTTAGCATCAAAGGTAGACTGTATAAGCAACTTAACAGACAATACTGTTGTTTCAAGTCTTCCTACTTTGTTAGATGCCGCTAAAAAGGCAGGTATTCCTGTTTTCGGTAGTGAAATTGAACAGGTTAAGAACGGTTGTGTAGCTACAGAAGGTCTTGACTATGTTGCTTTAGGTAAACAGACAGGCGAAATGGCAGCAAAGGTTCTTGCTGGCGAAGACCCACAGAACATACCTTTTGAAACTATTTCTGAATACAGCCTTTATATTAACTCCGCTGCTCTTAAAGAACTTAATATGGAATGTCCAGCAGACCTTGCTTCTTCAGCTATTGAAGCAAAATAATCAAAAGAAAAATTGTTAGGAGAGTTTTTATGTCATTAATTTTAAGTATTTTTGAACAGGGTCTTATATACGCTGTTCTCTCTTTAGGCATATACATTACATACAAAATACTTGACTTTCCCGACTTAACAGTTGACAGCAGTTTCCCATTGGGAGCTGCTGTATCTGCTATTATGATTTCTAGTGGAATAAATCCTTTTATTACTTTGCCAGTTTCTTTTATATGTGGTGCTTTAGCCGGTTTAGTTACAGGCTTAATTCATGTTAAGTGCAAAGTAAGGGACCTTCTCTCTGGTATTATCACTATGACAATACTCTATTCTATTAATCTTCATATAGCAGACGGAAAAGCAAATATTCCTTTATTTAATAACGACAGTATTTTCTCATTATCCCCAATAAAGGGTATTGCAGGTCAGTTTAATACTGTAATTGTTGTTCTTGTAATTTCACTTATTGCAAAATTCCTTTTAGACCTTTATATGAAAACTAAATCTGGTTATCTTTTAAGAGCTGTAGGCGATAACCCTACTCTTGTTACTTCTCTTGCTAAAGATAGTGGCACAGTAAAGATACTTGGTCTTATGGTTTCTAACGCCCTTGTTTCCCTTGCTGGTTGTATTATGTGTCAGCAACAGAGATTTTTCGATATTTCTATGGGTACAGGTACAATGGTAATTGGTCTTGCATCTGTTATAATCGGTACAAACCTTTTCAAAAAGGTAACAATTATAAAGGCTACAACAGCTGTTTTCGTTGGTTCTATTATTTACAAGGCTTGTGTAGGTACTGCCATTAGTCTTGGTCTTAGTAAAATTAATATTACCCTGATTG
>OGNM01001479.1_pt1 | contig 10124 bp, 9 predicted proteins | sample 1573441 | NCBI WGS metagenome assembly OGNM01 (sample SAMEA2581915, study PRJEB24529) | metagenome | biome: Human gut stool | place: China | collected 2011
ACAGCCTTATAGAAGCAGAGTTTGATACTCTTCTGAATTAACAAAGCTCTCAAACGAATAGTCGCTGCTTGCTGTGTATGCCTTGGTTTGATACTCTTCTGAATTAACAAAGCTCTCAAACGTGTATCTCTGTCGGTAAGCTAATACTTTTGTTTGATACTCTTCTGAATTAACAAAGCTCTCAAACATATCAAGTAACTATTTAAAAATTCTAAATAGTTTGATACTCTTCTGAATTAACAAAGCTCTCAAACACTGCTGATGATTCTTATACAAATAAAAAAGTTTGATACTCTTCTGAATTAACAAAGCTCTCAAACCAGTCCACATGCTATATATTCAGAGATGCAGTTTGATACTCTTCTGAATTAACAAAGCTCTCAAACCCTGATACTGGTTGAAATAATCTCTTGTTAGTTTGATACTCTTCTGAATTAACAAAGCTCTCAAACCGTCAAATTCTCCATATCCGTATACGGTTAGTTTGATACTCTTCTGAATTAACAAAGCTCTCAAACAAAATAACTTGATATTCTTAAAGTGTGCAAGTTTGATACTCTTCTGAATTAACAAAGCTCTCAAACATATGGTGGTGGATTCTGACAGCTTTTGTAGTTTGATACTCTTCTGAATTAACAAAGCTCTCAAACATACATTGATGATAGACTTAATGCAGGGAAAGTTTGATACTCTTCTGAATTAACAAAGCTCTCAAACTACTTGATATTGATGAAATGTAGAAACTATGTTTGATACTCTTCTGAATTAACAAAGCTCTCAAACGTTGTTTTGGTCGTTGTTGTCGGTGTTCCGGTTTGATACTCTTCTGAATTAACAAAGCTCTCAAACGCGTTGATTGCGTATGTGACAACACAGCAGGTTTGATACTCTTCTGAATTAACAAAGCTCTCAAACGCGTGTTATTACGGTAATTTCGACGGGTACGTTTGATACTCTTCTGAATTAACAAAGCTCTCAAACATACTTCCGTAAACTGGAAGAGTTGGAAAGGTTTGATACTCTTCTGAATTAACAAAGCTCTCAAACGTCACTATCGGTATGCTTTTACCATCTGCCAGTTTGATACTCTTCTGAATTAACAAAGCTCTCAAACTCCGGTCATAGGTGGAAGCCATCAGTTCTTGTTTGATACTCTTCTGAATTAACAAAGCTCTCAAACCTCAAATTCAAAATTTGAGGTTCTCACCGAGCTGTATGTGCAATGCGATTACACTGTTAATTCATCTGGTTCTATTATGCACCTATCCATGTCTAAAATCCAGCGTTTTTCCTGTAAATTCACATGAGATTGATGTGATTCTGTTAAAATAAGATTAACCTTCTCATATCTGACAAATTCATAAAGCATGTCAATATCTTTTTCATTCAAATAATCTTTCAAATTTATAAAAAAGAAATTTTTTATATTACATATTCTACTTTGTGCCTTTATATATTCAATAATATTTTCAAGCAATCCTTGAGCATTATTTAAAAGATGCATATTAAATATTTTTAACAACGACGATATTTCGAATTCCAAATCAAATTCAAGAGCATATGAACTATTATCTGCAAGTTCATCCATAAACGCAATCAAATCAGATTTTACCTGTATGTATTTTTCCTGACAGACTGTATCAGCAATTTCCTGCAATTCTTGATACAGTTTTGTCAAAACCTTTTTACTATTAAGCTCTAATGCAAACGGATTAAATATAACATCACATGATTTTACAAAGTTCTGCTCCTTTACTCCATCTGATACTATTATTGTCCCTGCCTGTCCTTCTGCCTGCAGATTCAAATTCATTAAAAAATCAACATACGCTTCTGTATTTTCAATAGTTATAACCGTAATTTTATTTTCCTGAAGTTCTATATCCAGATTTCCAACACTCCAGACAACCCTCATACTCATATAATCACCAGTCTTTCATCTGTATCCAGAATATTACTTTTCCCACGTCCTACTATATATTCCATTTTTGCATATTGTTTTTCTGTAACTTTGAGTAACTGTACTAATCCTGCCGGTGGTCTGTTTTGCTTAATGTTGTTGATATATGCATCAGCCATTGTTGAATTCTGTACAAGTTTACAATATACAGACTCCTGCATCATAACAAAGCCGGATTTTATAAGATATTTTCTAAAATTATAATAATCACGTCTGCTCTTTGCTGTTATTACAGGCAAATCAAAAAATACAATTATTCTCATATATCTATAACTCATCCTTATAAAATTTTATCAATGATGTATCATTTTCATTTAAAGCATCAAAAACACTCTTGCAATAAATTTTAATGGCATTATTGACTACTTCCCTTCTTCCAGCAATTGTAACTTCCTGTTGTAATATTCTTAAAATTTCAAGTTTTTCTTCTCGTTCAAATTTCTGCGGCATTAATGACCTTACAATATAATCAACTAACGGACGGAATGGTTCCATTAAATCAGAACCAAGATTAAACTGATTAAACATATTATCATGAAAAAGTCCTATCTGTGTTATATAGCCATTAGAAACTATTTCTCTGTTAAATGCAGACAATATAATTCCGTATCCATAATTTAAAGCTGCATTTATACTGTTTTCTTCTGTTCTTGTAAAATCTTTGCCGAACAAAGCATTAAAATATACTTTTGCCGCATGACCTTCCCTGTTACTTGCATCGCCAATTTCTATTTCATTAATATAATTATATAGCATTTCTGCTTCTGCAAGATTCCATTCATCAAGATGTTTTGCCTGCTTTAATATTTTTTCACGTACAATCTCAGTCCATATAATTGATTTAACATCACTTGTCCATGCCATCTGCCGCCTTATTTTTTCACTTGTATCATGTGCCCCATAATATGGCACAAGCTCAGATGACGGATTTCTCTTCTCATCACAAAAAATAACTTTAATCTTTTTCTTGGTAAGCTCACTAAGCAATGCTGCTGTAAGGGATACGGCTGTACTCTCTATAATAAGAATTGATATTTCGCTTATATGTATCTTTATCTCTTCATCCTTACGCACAACCATATATCCCATATGATAATCAAGCTTTGCACTGCTTGAGATTACCACTGTACGCCAACTCATACTCTTAATAAATCAATTCTGTTCTCATATAATCCCGTGACAGATTGATTTATTAAAAGGCATTCTTTAGCATCAGTTATATTTTTGCTTATAAGCATTTTTCCACTTATAGATGCACCGCCTATTAAAGTCAAATTAGCACTAACTATTCCAACACACGTCAGTTTTATAATCTCAATAAGCAATTTTATTTGCTCTTCTGTAGTAAGATTTACAAACTTATCATAACCTTTTTTTATTTTATCGCCTACCGGATTCGGACGTAGTGTAAATATGCCCACACTATGTTTTTCGCATAAAACATTATACAATTCCACATTTTTTTCATCAGTTATAGCATCATCTATAACACCTTTATCCTGATATTTTTCAAGTTTATGAATATAATCAACCCATTTACTGTTAAGGCAAAACTGGACATAATTTCTTACAGTAAACTGTTTATTTGTTTTTCCCGAAATCTGCATATAATAACCATTAAGTTTTATTAATGACTGCAATTTGATTTTCTTCATTCTTACAGATGGATTAGTATAACCTAAAGTTTCTCTGCAATATTCCTCAAGTTTCTCTTTACTGTTTTCTAATCTATCTTTCAGATATAACGGCACCGTCTCAAGTGTTCTTATCTTTTTCCCTTTTATCTCATGTTCTACAAGAAAAAGATATGCTGTTGTGACACTTGAATATCCACCGTATTTTGTCACATCTGCCATTCTGGCATCAGAGGATTTTAATGGAATATAAGCATCCTGCTTAGCCTTTTTGTGACTGTAAAGTGTTGCATCAGCAATTCCACCATGTCCTTCTATTGTAAGTCTTGTAAGTGTAGGTGTATTTCTTGAAAGCATCTTCTTAACTGTCGCAATCGTTCCCGTTTCTCCTTCTTTTGCTGCTATCCATGCAGTCTTTCCATCTCTTTTCACATCCCATTTATACATATTTCCAAGATTATATTGATACTTGTTATCTTTCGATGAACACTCTTTTCTAATATAATTTAACGGATTTGATGTGAATTTTGTAAAATATATATTTCCAACAACTATATTAAGATAAGCATCATGTGCATGATGAAAATCATTAATAAGCCTGCTCTTAGGAATATCATACTTTTTTCTGAAGTCCGAAACATTACCAGCCTTAGAATATACAAGCTTTGTATCGGGAAGCAATGCCGTAAGTAAATCTGCTACACCCTTTGTTCCCTGTCCAGTCTCAACTAACTGCCTTGCAATAAACCCGGCTTTTTGTTCATCTGTAAACGGATTTCTTCCGGTAAGTCTCTTGTACTTTTCTTCTGTTATAAGCCCCTCATCCCTAAGAACTTTCCATGTATATTTCATCTTTTGGTATATGGAATCCTTTATCGGATATATATCGCTCTTTTCCGCATTTGCAGGCTTACTTGCCAATACAAGATTATTATTAATATTATCATCTTTAACAAAATGTCTGGGATATATATGGTCTATATCATAGTTTGAATTGGCACTCATAAGATTATCCAAATCTATAGGTTTGCCTGTATACATATCAAGCCCCTTTTGAATAAAATATAAATAAAGTTTCTTACTTCTTAATGCACCTTTTTTATCGTAATCCTCAATTCGAGAAGACATCTCTTTCTTCCACTCTTTATCTTCACTCTGAATCTTTTTATAAAGTGCAAGCAGCTGGTCTTTTCTTGATGATTTACGTCCGTTATCACCTTTTTCATCATCTTTTCTTGTCATCTCAACAAATATTCTTGTTGGAGGACATTTCATTATCTTCTCAATTTCTTTAATAATAAGTAATGTCTGCCATACCATTCGTTTTACAGGTGCAGAAAAATATTCTTCGTTCAAATCATCTATAGTATATTCTGAAAGGACTTTTTCAATTTTCCCCTGCTTTTCCTCTAACTCTTCACTATATGTAAATTCTTCACTGTGAAGCAGTTCCATAAGATTATAATTAGTTTCCCACATTGCTCTTATAAGAGGCATCACTTCACCTGTTGATTTACAACATCCTGATAACTCAAGAAATTCTTTTGACAGGTTGCCCCAGTCTTTAAATTTCATTCCTGTTATTCGTTTTATCTGGTTTTCATCAAGCACATCTGAATATTTCTCTTCAAGCTGTTCCCTTAAGAATTTCCTTGAATCACCATATACAGTACACCAGAATACAATATCATCAACCATCTTTTTATATTTATCTTCTTTTAAATGCTCTCCAAATAAAGGCAAGAACTTTCCATAGGTAGAAAGACTGTTATTAACAGCAATATCAATTCCGCTTATCTGTGAATCTTCCTCAACAAGACCTCTGCTATGAAAATAATTAAATATCTGTTTTCGTGTAACTCTTTTTCCCTTTAAAAATAATGTGTTATATAAATCCTGTTTTAAATTAACCGTTATACGCTCACCGTTAATTGACAAATTATTAATTTCATTTAAAACTTTGAAATTTTCATACAAAAGCGAAGCTTTGGGTAATACCTTTTCTCCAGCGATATATGTGCAATTTCTGACCATTCTTTGTATAAACTGTTCAGATGTTTCCTTTAAATCTATCTTTTTATCAATATTCCACGGAAGTACCTGCCCCGGCTCAAGTCTCTTTACCCAGCCGTTACTGTTTGGTGATACAGGCCCAACATAATATGGAATCTGAAAAGAAAAAAGCATTAATATTCTTTCTGATACTGTATATCCCGACTCATCTTTTTCATTCAAAAACGGAAGGTATTTTTCAGCATTTTTCAATATTGCTTTTAATTCAGAAACATGAATCTGATTCGGAATAACCCCATTTTTAAATGTAAGCTGTTTTGGCAGAAAATTTTCCTTTTCAATCTCATTTTTTATATATTCTATATCTGTATCACATACATTATCAATAGATTTTAGCAGTTTTTTTATACTGTTGTACAAATCTTCCTGCTTTCGCTCTTTATAATTTCTTCGTGACTTTTCTCCTGAGTTAAACGAATTGACATATGCACTATATGTACCGTTTTCTCCACTTCTGAACAATTTATCATATACGGTAGGTTCAAAATACTTTTTTACAACTCGCTTTAAAATTTTTAAATCTTTTTTGTGTTTTTCATAATCAGCAACTCTTGCAAATGACAAATATTGATAATTTTTCATTATCTCTGCCACCTGTGCCTTATCATGTATTTCTTTTAATTTTGAAATAATATCATATACATCTGTTCCTAGCTTTTCTTCAAGCACTCCTGCCTTTTCATCATAATCACTATCAACAAAACTAAATGTGATTTTCTTATCTTCATCTGATATTTCAGTAAATGTATCATCTATAACATCTGTAATTTTGACACTGAGTCCGCACATGCTCTTAACAAATGCTTTTTTTAACTTATCACTGTTTTTTATCTCAAGTATTTCACAAACTTTTTCTGATTTTCTTGTTCTTGAATATTCCCTGCTGCAAAGTACCTGCTCAAAATCTGTTCCAGCAATGTCCGTCTTTAATGATATTCCATACTCTTCTGTAATAAGACCAGACACCTGATTATACAAATCTGTTATCGTCTGTTTACTGCTTTCACTTCCGATTCCGGATAACAAAAAATGCCCTCTGTGCTTAAACATATTTGCAACCGCAAGATATACCAATCTCACATCTTTTTGAGAAGCATCTTCAATTAATTCTTTCCTCAAGTGAAATATCGTCGGATATTGTTTATAATAATCGGCATCTTTATAATTTTTATCATTAAATATACCATTCTTATCTTTTACATTATCCTGCTTGTCCTCAACGTGAAAAAAACTGTTATCAAGTCGTTGATAAAAATTACTGTCAACTTTCTGAATCTCATCTGCAAAATAACTTCTGATTAATCCCATTCTGACTGCATTTCTTTGTTCCCTTCTCCTTGACGTCCTGTGAGTTCTCCTCTCCACTGCCGGATTAGCTTCATCAAACTCACGGATTCCCCACATATCCTTTCCTTTAAACCTAATCAGATTATAGGCGTCATCTGTCACTGCCCATCCTACAGAATTAGTACCCATATCAAGTCCAAGATAATATTCTTTCTCCATACGTAAAACCCCCTTGACTTAAATCTTTTCTAGTGTTATTTTAATATTGAATTAACAAAGCGAGTGCAAATAAGGTTAATCCGAAATCGCCACTTTGTGGCTCTGCATGGTGCAGATTTTATTGGTCTCATATGAGACCTTTTTTTATGCCCCCTCCATGACATCACGCTCTTTTATTCCAACTGTTTTAATAATATCATATCGCATAATGCTTTTCAATTACTATAATTTATTTTCACATTTACTTTCCATGTACAAATCCACTGCTGTATTATTTATTTTTTCTATAATATTCTTTTTTGCATTTTCGGGTGTATATATCTTTATAACCCATTCATCCATATCATCTATCTCTTTCATTTTCAGATATTTTTCTTCCATTATCGCCACTTCATATATATACATCATTTGCACAAAATTATATTCAAAGCATAGACTAAATAGAACATTAACTGTTATGAGGTTTTTATGAACTGTCCAAATTCTGTACAGCTTCAGGTTGTTGGAATGGCTTATGTTCCATGGCAGCGTTGGGGCGACATATATGAACCATGTAAGGCATTGGCAAGAGGGACTCTTTTTGCAGCCTTGGATAAACCTTTTAAAGGAGGCTGTCGATGAATAACAATTATATGAGAAATGCAAATATGCGAAATTGTGGATGCAGCCAGCAAAACAGAAATATGCAGCAGCGAAATGCCATGCCGGCAGTTGAGACGCATAATAAAAATAAAGGACTTATGAATATATACGAACTTGGGTTTGCCATGACAGAAGCTCTATTATATCTTGATACGCACCCAGATGATGCCGAAGCTATTGAATATTATAATTCAATAAAACCACAATATGCCGAAGCCGTTGCTGATTATGAGGAGTGTTTTGGTGCAATCATTGCGGACAGCACTAACGGATGTGGTTACTGGAACTGGCAGGCGACACCACTTCCATGGGAAAAGGAGGGCTGTTGATATGTGGAATTATGAAAAAAGGCTTGAATATCCTATAAATATTAAACAGACAAATCCGGCACTTGCAGCTATGATTATCAGTCAGTATGGTGGACCTGACGGCGAGCTTGGGGCTTCAATGCGTTATATTTCACAACGTTATACCATGCCCGACCGTGCTGTGGCGGGGCTTCTTACAGATATTGGAACAGAAGAATCTGCACACTTATGTTGCATATTATATTTTCAAATAAATTTTCAAATTATACTTATTCATGTCATTGTAGGAATTATCATAATACTCTATTTTACTTATAAAACTTTTTAAAAAATGATTCATTTTAGCTGCATCTATATTCTGATTATCTATAAGTTTAATACAATCATTAAAATATAATTTTTTCTCTTTATATAATAAAAGCTCTTTTTGTTTTTCACGTTCATTTTCAACCATTTCTTCTGCTTTTTTTATCTGACTTTGCAACTCTTCATTCCTCAACTTGTATTCCTCTTTGGAATATATCCCATTTTCATATGCATCTTTCTGCCGTTCATCTTTTTTCTTCATTAAATGAATATTATTTAAAATACTATCTATATCCACATCAATACTGTTCTCTTTTTGTCTGCATACACTCATATCAATTTCAAATTCCGGCAATATGCACAATAACGAATCTTTTATTATTTCTGAAATTTTTGAATACTTAACTGATTTTGTATGACATACCGATTGCCTGCTGCAAAGAATGTATGTTGCATCTTTATTATTCTTATTTCTTTTATCAGTATACTTTTTCATAATCATTGCAGCACCACACCTGCCACAAACCATAATTCCAGCAAAAGGATTTTTTAATGTCACATCTTTTTTCTCTCTTGAAATACTTCCCCTTTTTTTCTGAGCCTCATAAAATATTTTTTCATCAATTATAGCCTCATGCTTACCATCTGCCATTATTATTTCATCATTATTATGATTAAATGGTCTTGTTTTCAATATTTTTTCATCTTTCCAGATTTTAACCGTTTTTCTTATATTCCACCTTATTTTCCCTATATATACTGGATTAGATAATATTGAATTTATTGAATACGGCGACCAGTTATCTGATTTTAATGGCTTTACACTGCCGCTATCGAGAATTTTTGCTATTTTGGCAAATCCATATCCTTTATTTACATACAAATCAAAAATCATTTTTACAACATCTGCTTCTTCTTGTTTTATTTCAAGCGTATGAAATTTATCTTTTCCACTTCCTGCAATTATTTTGTTATAACCAAACGGTCGTACTGACGCTATATAATTTCCTTGCTTTACTGATGCCATCCGGCCACGATTCATAATTCTTTTTGAATATTCAAGATAATCATTTCCTCTCATCAATTCCATTTCAAAAAAACGTCTGTCATATTCATCACATAAATTGTATATTTTTGTTGGTGTTATAACAGCTGTATTAGTATATCTAAATGTGTTTATAACTCTCCCGCAATCAAGCAAATCTCCTCTTGACAATCTTTGCGGTTCTATAACAAGAACACCAGCATATATCTGTGACTCCAGCATATGAAGTACCTTTTTCATTACCGGTCTGTCATCAATAGTTTCACCCGAAACAACTTCACGGCATATGTGTTCTTCCGATATTTTTTTACCAAATTCTCTTACAGCATAATCCTGAAGCTGTAACTCATGTTTTGCAAGCACTTCACATACTTGTTGTGCAGAATCATCGGCACGCGATTTTCTAAGATACATAATTACATTTTTTTCATTTATTTCCATAATTTATTTTCCTAAATAACTTCTAAATCATTATATGTATTAAATTTACAAAAAAATATATTTTTTCAAATTTACCCCTTGACAATTTATAGAATTTTATGTAGAATAACACTTGCGTTCGGCATTGTAGATAAATGCTGGCATAGTTAAATAGTTTATGCGCGAGTGGCTCAGTGGTGGAGCACCTCCTTGCCAAGGAGGGGGTCGCG
>OGNM01001482.1_pt1 | contig 10094 bp, 9 predicted proteins | sample 1573441 | NCBI WGS metagenome assembly OGNM01 (sample SAMEA2581915, study PRJEB24529) | metagenome | biome: Human gut stool | place: China | collected 2011
ATTCCGAAATCAACTGCAAAGCGGCACAGAACTTAGGAATCTCTACTTATACGGCAAAAGCCGGCGAAGACTGGAGTCATCTTTTCAACAGTAAATAATTTAATAGATATGCAGATTATACGTGACATATCGGCTATAAAACCAGAACCCTGTGTAGCTACCATAGGCTTCTTTGACGGAGTGCATGCAGGACATCGCTATCTGATTCAACAAGTGAAAGAGATAGCGGCAGCCAAAGGTCTGCGTTCTGCATTAGTAACCTTCCCTGTTCATCCGCGCAAAGTGATGAACGCCACTTATCATCCGGAATTATTGACTACCCCCGAAGAGAAAATAAACCTGCTGGCAGGTACGGGAGTAGATTATTGCCTGATGCTCGATTTTACGCCCGACATTTCCCGGCTGACAGCCAAAGAATTCATGACTCAGGTGCTGAAGGAACGTTATCAGGTCAGGTATCTGGTGATAGGCTACGACCACCGTTTCGGCCATAACCGCAGCGAAGGGTTTGAGGATTATGTACGCTACGGACAATCTATCGGCATCGATGTTATCCGTGCACAAGCTTACACAAACGACATCCGGATAGATGCTTCCCAAAGCGTTCCGGTCAGTTCTTCTTTAATCCGGAAATTACTACATCAGGGAGACGTGGATATAGCTGCCCGCTGTCTGGGATACGAATATTTTCTGGACGGAACCGTAGTAGGAGGTTATCAGGTAGGCAGAAAAATCGGTTTCCCCACTGCCAATTTAAGCGTGGACGATCCGGACAAACTGATTCCCGCAGACGGAGTCTACGCCGTATGGGTTACATTCGACGGAAAAACTTATATGGGCATGCTGAATATAGGTGTCCGCCCCACTATCAACAATGGTCCCAACCGTACCATCGAAGTGAATATCCTTCATTTCCACTCCGACATTTATGATAAATTTATCCGGCTTACTTTCGTGAAGCGGACACGGCCCGAACTAAAATACGATAGCATCGACCAGCTAATCGCCCAACTCCACAAAGATGCAGAAGAAACAGAAACGATCCTCTTTGCTGCCAAACGGAGATAAATACCCCTTCCTTCCTCCATCATCAGCACAAATAATATCGAAAAACATATCTTTTTTATTGTTTTTCGATAAATATTTTCTCCTTTTTCTTTGTCAACTCAAAACTTACCTCTACATTTGCATATCGATAAACGATAAATAATCATCGAAAAACAACTATTTTCCATTCAATCATCTATTAAAAAATAACACTTTATGAAAAAGTCACTAATGAGCATATCGATACTGGTAGTATCCGTCTCAATGATAGCCATGTTTCTGTGCAGCTTCATTGCCAGTAAATAACAAACGATTATCTTTGTATCCATCCAAGAATACTAAGAATACTACGAATATGAGAACTGCTATTAAACTGATATTACTGAATCTACTTATTGCACAAATCATTGCTCCTATCCTGGTCATGATTCCCTGTGTGATTTATCTGGTAGCCACTACCGGAAATTTAGACAAAGATGCGCTTATCACCATGCTCATGATTCCGGCGCAACTGGCCGGGCAATTGATGATGGGTGTCTATTTATGGAAGGCCGGCTACATCAGCACAAAGAAAACAACCTGGTCGCCTGTTTCGTCCTCTTATCTCTTTTTCAGTGCACTGGCCGTCCTTGCGTTAACAGAACTGATGGACTGGATTCCCAATATCATGGAACAATCTTTCGATATTCTCCAGTCCGGCTGGGGCGGCATTCTTGCCATAGCCATCATAGGTCCCGTACTCGAAGAGTTGTTGTTCCGCGGAGCCATCACCAAGGCACTGCTGCAACAGTACAGCCCGACGAAAGCAATTCTGCTTTCAGCACTTCTGTTCGGCGTTTTTCATATCAATCCTGCCCAGATCCTTCCGGCATTTCTGATCGGTATCCTGTTTGCATGGACTTATTATAAGACTGCCAGCCTCATCCCTTGTATACTGATGCACGTACTGAACAATTCTTTATCCGTATTTCTCAGTATAAAATATCCGGAAGCTGAAAACATGAGTGACCTGATGAATACCAGCACTTATCTAATGGTTATTTTTGCAGCAGTTTTGATACTTGCAGGAGTAATCTGGGGAATGCGCCGAACAACCATCCCCTACCCCTGGAAAGAAGAAACAAATATCACAGACTAAAATAATAAAAAGACAGCGATGAAAAAACGTTTGAACATTCTCTGCATATTGGTATTCATAGTTTTGGGACTTTCCCTATATACCACAGGATACCAGTTTGGAACAGGTATGAAAGCCGGCATGAGTCTGGCCAAAGAACAGCACAAAGAGCCGAAGCAATGCGACGGTACCATGCTGGCAGGTGATTTCCGTTTTGTGGATGTCGTACCTACGATCGCCATGATCAAACCGGATACGATCATCAATGCCCAAAACAATGAGAAAGTGCCCGTCATGTATACGCAAATGGCTGTGCGCATTGGGAAAGACGTGAATTACAGTTACCTGATTATCAGTAGTTCCTGCTCATTAATGAATACATTGCTCACCATTTCAGCACTCATCATCTTTGTCATGCTGATTCTGAGCATCAACAAATCACAGATATTTGAATGGAAGAATGTACGCCGCCTGCGCTGGCTGGGCAGTTTGCTGATCATTTCCTTTCTATTTTACCTGATTCCTCTAGTTGTCACTTACTGGGGATTAAAAGAAGTATTCGCACTCGACAAATACATCATTGCTCCCCTGGCGCTACAAGCGACTGATTTATTATTGGGACTTGGCTGTCTGATTGTAGCAGAGACATTCGCTATCGGACTGAAAATGAAAGAAGAACAGGAGCTCACGATTTAACTCAAACCGAGAAAATAGAATTATGGCAATTATAGTAAACCTTGACATCATGATGGCGCGCAGAAAAATCTCTCTGGGCGAACTGGCGGAGAAAATCGATATCACTCCCGCCAACCTTTCTATATTAAAAACCGGAAAAGCAAAGGCAATCCGCTTCTCCACGCTGGAGGCCATCTGCAAAGTACTTGACTGCCAACCGGCAGATATATTGGAGTATCAGGAAGAAATTAGTAAATGAAAGGAGTACGAAAGACAGCTGTTTACTTGATTTTAGGCACGGATAACACGGATTTACGCTGTTTTTAGTTGCTTATAATCTCTTAAAACCGCGTAAATCCGTGTTATCCGTGCCTAAAATGATATGCTTATTATTTTCCTTCTTTCGCCTTAAATGCCAGCGCATACATACGTATCTGCTTTACCATCGACAGCAAACCGTTGCTACGTGTAGGAGACAGATGTTCTCTCAGCCCTATCTTATCTATAAAATAAAGATCAGCATTCAGAATTTCATCAGGTGTATGTCCTGAAAGGACTTTGATTAATAAAGCAATAATTCCTTTTACAATCAAAGCATCACTTTCCGCATTAAATACGATCTTTCCATCCACCTCGTCCGCCTGAAGCCACACACGGCTCTGGCAGCCTTCGATCAGATTCTGTTCGGTTTTATATTTTTCATCGAGTGGTTCCTGTTCATTTCCTAAGTCTATGAGCAGCTGGTATCGATCCATCCAGTCATCGAAGTCGCTGAATTCAGCAATTACTTCGTCTTGTAATTCATTAATTGACATGATGATATTTACGATTTACTGTTTAACAATTTATTAATTCAGCACAAAGCTGTCAGGTCTTTGAAGTAACAAAGAAGCGGACTAACAAGATCACTTTTCATTATAGATTACTTCCAATACCGTCTGTCCGACAGCCTTCAGGGTATTCTTGTCGATATGATCCATAGTATCATTGACAGTATGCCAAGTCGGGGTGAAATCACCATCCGGACTGGTGGGAATGATATCAATCGTCTTGATACGCGCCAGACGGTTGATGAACAGATGATCATCCGTTACCAATCCGCCGTTACCGTCCATGAAAGTTTTTCCGTAACCCAGTTTCTTGGCAGCTTTCCATACTTTCTTATTAATATCCGGTGCAAAATCTTCGGAATAACCTTCTTTCATAAATACGCTGCCTTCGCCACCTACCATATCCAGCAAGATGCCGAAACGTGCATTATATCCCTGCACATGAGAATGACGTGCCCAATATTGGGAACCGAGACACCAGAATTCTTCTTTATGCTTTCCTTCATAGAATTGGGGAGCACCATAATCTTCTGCATCCAGCAGGATAATATCTATACCCAGTTCCGGCTGCTGCTTATTGACCAGACGGGCAATCTCCAACAAAGCACCTACCCCGCTGGCACCGTCGTTTGCCCCCAAAATAGGAGTATGATGATTCTTTGAGTCAGCATCATTATCCGCCCACGGACGAGTATCCCAATGCGCGAACAATGCTATCCTCTTTTTACTTTCCGGCTTATAAGAACCGATAATATTTCTCGCTTTCAGCAGGGTACCGTCATAAGCTATGAGGTCCGCATATTGATTAGTAACCTGAGCACCAAAGGCTTCCAGTTGCTCCGCTAAATAATTTCCACAAGCGACATGCTCTTTCGTATTCGGAACACGGGGACCGAAATCGACCTGATTCTTCACATACAGATAAGCGCTGTCAGCGTCAAATTGAGGTACATTGACCACCACTTTTTCATTTTGCTCGTTCGCACTACTTGTCTTACTGCCTCCACCACAAGAAAAGGCAGAAAACATCATAAAGACACTTGCCAATACTATCATAGGTTTCTTTTTCATCGTCCTTTTATCTATTGAGGCTCCAAAATTAGTCATTTTCAGCACAGTATCGTTCAGATAGAATAGATTATTAACAAATAAACTTTAACTCGACATTCTTCTTTCCGACGGTAAATTCCACTTTTGCGCCATTGATAAGCGGCAGGTTATACGTCACGTGCCCCACCGGGAAGTTAAAACAAACCGGATAATCATACTCTTTCACCAGGTCTGCCAATGCTGCATAAAGCTCCTTACCCAGCGAACAATCTTCTTCATATTCGGTAAACTGCCCGATAATGAGTCCGGATAACTTTTCAAGTACACCGCCCAGCTTCAGGTTGTACATCATACGCTCAATCGCATGAGGGCGTTCGCTCACATCTTCGATAAACAAGACCGTTCCTTCTGCCGGAAGATCATAAGGAGTTCCCCGCAGTCCATAGGCCACTGCCATGTTTCCGCCTCGCAGAGTTCCCTGTGCAGTACCTTGTTTATTCAGTTTATGCTTTTCGCATGTATAAGCGGGCAGATTACCGAACAGGATATCTTTCAGATAGGCCACGCAAGGATCATCTTCCGGTTCCACAGTCAGATGGCGTGCCATCAGCGAATGCAAAGAGGCATAACCATTCTTCTGAAACAGGTTATGCAAGGCAGTGATGTCACTGAACCCCAACAACCATTTCGGATGTTCGCGAAAGGCAGTGAAATCTATCTTATCAATTAAATGTACAACACCGTATCCGCCACGACTGCAAAAAATGGCTTTCACCTTCGGATCATTCATCGCATCCTGCAAATCGCTCAACCGCTGTTTGACCGTCCCCGCATAGCGTCCGGAAGACCCTCCGGCATGTTTTCCTATGGCGACTTTCAAGCCCCACGATTCAATCCGTTTCTTTGCACCTTTCAGAAACTGTTTGTCGATCTTGCTGGAAGGTGATATTATGACTACTTTATCGCCCTTCTGTAAAAAAGGAGGAAGTTGAATTTTCATATTTATGCTCTATTTGAATGATTTCCGTTGATAAAAACGTACCCAGTCCACCTCCATTTCTACCGGAAGGTCTTTGGGATTGACTGCTCCGACCCATGAACCACCCAACTGCATATCAATCAGTAAATAGAACGGCTGATTGAACGGGAATTGCCCCTCCTTCTGCGTCCGTATACGGGGATAAGTAAACGTATGTACATCGTTGACAAAGAACGAAAGACTATCCGGATACATTTCGACAGCGAAAACATTGTAACGATCGGGATGGATCACTCCTGTGGAGTGCGACTTGGGATGATTCTTGATACCTAAAGTATACGTATAATGAGAATGAACCGTCTGGTAAGCGATAGAGTCATCATTCAGACGCTCCATCACATCTATCTCGCCTACCGACGGCCATTTGGCATTTTCGGGCAACATCCAGATAGCAGGCCAGGCACCTTTTGCGGCATTCAGCCTGGCACAGATCTCGATACGCCCGTTCGTAAAAGCCTTTTTGCCTTGTGTATACACACCGCCTGTCAAATAAGGGGCAGTGTCATTGCGTTGGGTATGATTGGCAATACCTCTCAACACCAGTTTGCCTTTACGCATGGCATAGCAGGAATCAAAGTCCGTCATATAATTATTCCAGTCGGATTTCCCTCGCGGAATCTTACTCCAGACCTGCGAGTCAAAGTCCTTCCTTTGATTAAAGTTTTCTTCCCACACCAGCGACCAGCCGGCAGGAATTCTAGCCGTCGTTTTACAGGAAACGAGCATCCAACAAAGGAGTAATGTGCTAATAAACAATAGGTTTTTGAACTGTTTCATTTTGTTTTAAAGTTTAAGGGGGATTTATTTGCAAAAATACAGGAAAAAACGGTTCGGTGTATATCTACACAGTAAAACAACTGAAATATAACAAAATGTTACATAACAGGCGTAACTTTTCGGGTTGCAAGTATTATTTTCTCAATGATTTTTCTGATATTTGCTAAAAATCTAACGTTATGGAACCTATTCAGAACTTTGCCCAGCTAACAGCCCATCTTAAAGAACAGAATCGCAGAAAACGCATTGCCGTAGTCTGCGCCAACGATCCCAATACGGAATATGCTATCACCCGTGCTTTGGAGGAAGGAATTGCAGAGTTCCTTATGATTGGAGACTCGGCTATTCTGGAAAAATATCCCGCACTGAAACAATACCCTGACTATGTGAAAACCATTCACATCGAAGATTCGGACGAAGCGGCACGCGAAGCCGTCCGCATCGTGCGTGAAGGAGGAGCGGATATTTTAATGAAAGGCATCATCAACACGGACAATCTGCTGCACGCCATCCTCGACAAAGAGAAAGGACTGCTTCCCAAAGGGAAAATCCTCACACACTTGGCCGTGATGGAGATTCCGACTTACCACAAACTGCTGTTCTTCTCCGATGCCGCAGTGATTCCACGTCCAACGTTGCAACAACGCATAGAAATGATCTGGTATGCCATCTGCACCTGCCGTCATTTCGGCATTGAACAGCCCCGTGTCGCACTGATACACTGCACCGAGAAAGTCAGCGCCAAGTTTCCGCACTCTTTGGACTATGTGAATATCGTAGAGCTGGCCGAAGCCGGAGAATTCGGGAATGTAATCATTGACGGTCCGCTGGACGTACGCACTTCCTGCGAACAGGCAAGCGGAGACATCAAAGGCATTGTTTCCCCTATCAACGGACAGGCAGACGTGCTGATATTCCCGAATATCGAATCAGGAAACGCTTTCTACAAATCCGTCTCCCTGTTTGCCAACGCGGAAATGGCAGGATTGTTGCAAGGCCCTATCTGTCCGGTGGTTCTTCCTTCACGAAGCGATTCCGGATTGTCGAAATATTACAGCATCGCAATGGCCTGTCTGCAAGTAGCAGGAGACTGCAAATGCAGGGAAGAATTTAACAAAAGTCGTAACTCGTAATTCCTAAAAATAGATTCTATGAAAATACTGGTCATCAACCCCGGCTCCACATCAACGAAAATAGCAGTCTACGAGAATGAAACCCCGTTACTGGTTCGCAATATCAAACATTCGGTGGAAGAATTATCCGTTTATCCGCAGGTGATAGACCAGTTTGAATTTCGGAAGAACCTGGTCCTTCAGGAGCTGGAAGCGAACGGGATACCTTTCGAGTTCGATGCCGTCATCGGACGCGGCGGATTGGTGAAGCCTATTCCCGGAGGAGTGTATGAGGTCAACGAAGCAATGAAACGTGATACGCTACACGCCATGCGAACCCACGCCTGTAACTTAGGCGGACTGATTGCGGAAGAACTCGCCAGTTCCCTCCCCCATTGTCCCGCCTATATCGCCGATCCCGGAGTAGTGGATGAACTGGAAGAGGTAGCACGTATCACAGGCTCGCCGCTCATGCCGAAAATCACGATCTGGCATGCCTTGAATCAGAAAGCCATCGCACGCCGCTTCGCCAGAGAGCAGGGAACACAATACGAAGACCTTGATTTAATCATCTGCCATTTGGGAGGTGGTATTTCCGTAGCAGTCCATCAGCACGGACGGGCCATTGACGCCAACAATGCATTGGACGGTGAAGGTCCTTTCTCACCGGAACGTGCAGGAACGCTCCCTGCCGGACAGCTGATCGACCTTTGCTATAGCGGGCAGCTTACCAAAGACGAATTGAAAAAGCGTATTTCCGGTCGTGCCGGATTGACAGCCCATCTGGGGACAACCGATGTGCCCGCCATCATTAAATCTATAGAAGAAGGCGACAAGAAAGCGGAACTAATATTGGACGCCATGATCTACAACGTGGCAAAAGCAATCGGCGGAGCCGCTACCGTACTTTGCGGAAAAGTGGATGCCATTCTGCTGACAGGAGGTATTGCCTATTCGGATTATATTATCTCAAGATTGAAAAAACGAATTTCTTTTTTAGCTCCTATACATGTCTATCCCGGGGAAGGAGAAATGGAATCGTTGGCTTATAATGCTTTAGGCGCGTTAAAAGGAGAACTGCCGGTGCAAATTTATAAGTAATTGCCGGAAGCATCCGTATTCTTTTCATCCGATAGAATGCCACCTTGTACCTGCGCGATCCTGAAAAAAATCTGATAGAGTTCTTTACCCCTCTGGCACCGGAACAATGTAGCCAGGAACTTCTCGAAGAAGATAAGAAATTTCAATAAGGAATATTGCCAAGAAGAAATGAGTTCACACAAGTGAACCGGGGAAACGACATTGAATGATTCAATCTTATATTAGAAAACTTCCCTATAAGTACAAGACTTGCTTCTGACAAGTACTTAAGTTGCCTGACTCTAGTACTACATTTGAGTAAAAGATGTACAACATCTGAGTGAAAGATGTACCACCTTTATAGTTCACACTATTCTATGGGTATTCTCAGCATTCAGCCCTTTCAGCCTTGCTCGCAAACGCCTTGATAGAAGGCGATAGCGGCTGAAGGCACTATTTTACACCCTAGTGTAAGGGCATTCTGAGTGGGGAGGGGTAGTTTCAGTCCTTTCAGCCTCGGTCGTACATAAACCCCAAAGCTGATTGGTTATAGCTATTCTGCTGACAAGTTATAGTTACTCAACACACGGACTGAATTCTGTAAGCCCGGAGATGGCCTTCACTTACCACCGAGATAAAGGTTACTCACTACCGAGATGAAAACGACTCACCACCGAGATGAAAGCTGGTGGAATACCGGCTTATTCAAATCAATCAATGGATCAATAGTTCAGAAAAAAACAGAGGGTCGGTTTACCTCGGACAGAGCCTTTGTTTGTTCCGAACAGAGACTCTGTTTGGAATAAATACAGGCTCTGTTGAATCGGAAATTATTAGCGTTTGAATCAATTCTTTTTCCGGCTGAAAGGGCTGAAGTTACTTACCCCTCTCAGCATACACCAGAGACGGGGTATAAAATAGTGCTTTCAGCCGCTATCGCCTTCCATCAAAGCGTTTGCGAGCAAGGCTGAAAGGGCTGAATGCGAAATGTCAACACTTTATTGGAGAGGGCTGTGTTCAGCCCAGATTTGACTCCAAGGAGCCTCAAGAATGAATAGTAGTTGGGGATATAGTTCCAGCACGCAGGAGATATAAATCCAATGTACAGGATATATAGATCCAATGTACAGGGTATATATAGCTTGTGTATTGGATGTTATACCCCTCTCAATGGCTGATTGTACATTCATTCCTTATCAGTTACGAACAAAAAAAAGAATAATATAATCCTCATAGCCAGTATTATTTGCTTAGATTCTAAACTTTTTGGGCAAAAAAGCCCTTTCAAAGAAATTTTTCTCATATCTTTGCAACGTGTTAAGTTAATAAATTGATTAAGGTCGATTTTTGACTGTTTCGAATCGGGA
>OGNM01001483.1_pt1 | contig 10090 bp, 7 predicted proteins | sample 1573441 | NCBI WGS metagenome assembly OGNM01 (sample SAMEA2581915, study PRJEB24529) | metagenome | biome: Human gut stool | place: China | collected 2011
ATGATTGGCAGCAATACACAGCGGATGGACTTACTACAGTAGCCCTTCTTTTCGAGGCGATCTCTGGAGAGCGGATGGACGATGCCCTGCGTCTGTTGCAGACCTTCCTGTCCACCATCCCCCAATGTGACAATACGGATTACGAGGGCCATTATCAGTCCTTGCTTTACACGATCTTCAGCCTGCTAGGAATGTATGTGGACGTGGAAGTCCGTACCCCGAAAGGCCGTGTGGATATGGTGATGCGCACACCGACAACACTCTATGTCGTGGAATTGAAGTTAAACAAGACCGCGGATATAGCCCTTGAGCAAATCAATTTGCGCAATTACCCGGAGCGCTTCGCCCTTTGTGGGTTGCCGATCGTAAAGGTTGGGATTAATTTTGATAGTGGGCGGCATACGTTGGGGGATTGGGTTATTGAGGGTTCTATGTCTTGTTGAAAGTTACAGGTTACTCTAGTCTGATAAAGATGTTTTATCTTCGTGCGGAAGATGTATCATCTTGTTGATGTAAGGTGTATCATCTTATCGTTGTAAGATGTATTATCTTTCAGAGGTATCAGGCTTACGGAAACGAAGGGACTCCTAATCGAATTGCGTACCTGTTGGACAGAGGACAGTCAAAGAATTCAGAATTTAGAAGTCAGTATTATACAGAAGCCCTTAATTATCTGAATTGATTCTGGAAAGAGATATTTGCTTTCTTTATAGCCTTTTTAATCACAATCAAATCGTATGAATGTTCCCAAAATCGACATAATTGTACCAGTGTATAATGTCGAACCATATTTGAGAAAATGTGTTGATTCTTTATTGAATCAAACTTATGATGATTATATAATCTCTTTGGTAGATGATGGTTCTCCTGATGAGTGTCCTGTCATCTGTGATGAATATGCAATCAACTATCCGGAAAAAATCAGGGTTTATCATAAGCAGAATGGAGGATTATCAGATGCGAGGAATTATGCGGTAGAAAGATCAAAATCGGAGTTTGTGATTTTTGTGGATTCCGATGATTGGGTATCGGAGCGTTTTATTCAGAATCTAGTTGAAGGACTCACCTCTAGTGAAATTGATATGGTGGTTTCTCCATATTACAGAGCAACAGAAACTTCGGAAGGATTTTCTATATATTTTAATATGTCAACAAAAGCTCCTTGCGCAATGGAAATGGAAGAGGCTTTAGTGGAGTTGTGTAAAGAAAAATATTATGGAAATCATGCATGGTCTAAACTTTTTCGTTTAGGTTTACTTAAGGCGTATCCTTATCCAAAGGGTAAATATTATGAGGATTCTTATACTACATATAAACATATAGCTCATTCAAGGTTGGTGTCGTATGTTTCTACTCCTGGATATTATTATCTTCAACGTAAGGGGAGTATCGTACGTTCTGAATTTCAGAGAAAGCATCTTGATGTTATTTATGCAACCCAAGAAATGGTAAAGTATATGATTGACAATCATTTTTCTCGGAAAACTGTTTCGTTTGGGGTTTATAAATTATTAAGAAATGCCCATGCTACATTTATTCATGCTAAGAGAGAGCAAGATTTTGATATAATTTATGATGAGATATTTTTGATTTTGAATCAATATAAGGAGTATTTTCCTATTATTAATCAATCGTTGAAAGAAGCGATGATTCATAAACTGATGATGTCTTGTCGTTTATTGTATCATTTTATGATTCTTTATAAAAAAGAATGACCATTATTAATGGTTTGATTGTAATTGATTGATTTTGAGTTATATTTGATTATATGGTAAGATTAAAGCAATATATAGGGTTTGGACTGTATTTGACATTGAACATGTTTTTTATATTGTTTTTTTTGATAGTTCAATCTGACTTTATAATAAGTGGTCTTTTTTTGGTGTGGGCAAATATAACTGTGTATGCTGTAAGAGACTTGAAATCAAAAGGTATGCTGTTTGCCTTTTGTGTGGCTTTTTTTTCGTTTCTTATGGGTAGGCATTTGTTATCTTATTATTTTAATTATGAAGTAGAGGTCTTTTCTGAGGAGATTAATACACATGCGGAATTATGTATATTGCTGAGCTTATTGACTGTTTTTTTTTCTTATATATTTTTTTATGTGCGTAATAGGAGAAAGAATAAACAGAGTCATGCTGAATATGTTTTACCTGATAGATATATAAAAATTATACGCAAATATTCTCTTAGAATATTTTGGGTTGCTTTTGTATTCTCTGTGATATATGCGATTTTTATTGTAGTTTTGGTACATACGATAGGCTATTTGGCTAGCTATACGGTCGAAGGAAAGGAGATGATGAGAGGCAATTATTTATTGTTGACACTCAATAGGATAGAACAGGCTCTTCCTGTTGCTTTTTGTTGTTATCTAGCGACATTTCCTGAAAGAAAGTCGTGTAATAAAATCTGTATGTTCTATTTTTTATACTTGGCTCTTACGTTGTTGGGAGGGCAAAGAGGCCCATTCATATTGGGAACCCTATTTTTGATGATATATTATTTTTACCGGAATAAGAGAGAAGGTGAAATATGGATAAAGAAAAGTTGGATAAGGATGGGGTTGATAGCATTTCCTTTTTTACTTGTCGGATTAGGGATTTTTTCTAAAATACGAACTGGAGATAAGATCGAATTTAGTAATGTGGGTGATTCTATTGTGGATTTTGTGTATAATAACGGAGTAAGTGTTAATGTAATAAAAAGATCTTATGAGTTAGATTCTCGCTTAAGATCAGATCGATTTTATTCATTACATTTTCTTCATGATGGTGTATTTGGATTAGTTTTTGGTTCTGATGGCGCAGGTAATAATGCGGATAAGGCTACCGAGGGTTATCACCTTGCTCATGCGCTTCCATACTTAATGTTCCGTGATAAATATCTTGAAGGGGCAGGAACAGGTACAAGCTATATAGCAGAGTTGTATCATGATTTTGGTTATATTGGAATAGTGCTTGGAAATGTGATTTATGGATTTCTGTTGGCCTCATTAGCTAAGTTAGATAAAAATAAACCCTTTAATACATCGGTTAAACTTTTGATTATAACTCGGCTTCTTTGGGCACCACGTGGAGGATTTACTGAATTTATTACGATATTATCTCTTCCTGCTACAATTTTTATATATGTCGCTGTTTTTTTGGGTGCATTTTTAGTGTTTAGTATTCCACGGAGACGTTATACTAAATTGGGTGTTGGATAAAAATAATTTTTAATTTTAATAGTTGTGAATGTTTCTGAAAACAACAGGCGTATTGCTCGTAATACGTTACTACTTTATGGAAGGAAAGCTGTAACCATGTTGATTGCGCTATATTCATCAAGAGTATTGCTGCAATATTTGGGAATTGATGATTTTGGTTTATACGGACTTATTGGTAGTATAATTGCTGTTTTTACGTCACTCAAATCAACATTCGCCGCATCTGTTCAGAGATTTCTAAATGTAAATAAGGAAGAGAGTATCGCAAGGAAAAATGAAATCTTCTGCATGGGGATGATCATTCATGTGTTAATTGCGGTTGTCTTTATTCTATTAGCAGAGATTGGAGGTGCGATATTGCTCCCTAATCTTAATTTGAATACTGAAAAACTAATAGTTGCAGGATGTATACTTCGTTTTACTATCTTGTCGGCAGCAGTTTCTATAATTACAGTTCCTTTTGATGCACTTGCTATGGCAAATGAGAAATTTGATGCCTTGGCAGTTATTTCTATTATAGATTCTGTTTTGCGTCTTTGTGTGATATTTATTTTGTCATTTAGTCCGATTCAGAGGGTCGTTTTTTATGCAATATTACTTTTATGTGTAACTATTGTACATATTCTTATGATAGGGGGGTATTGTTATAAAACTTTTAAGGATACAGTGAAATTTCATTTTGTAATGGATAGAGTTTTATTTAAGCGAATGACCTCTTTCGCAGGATGGAATTTTTTTGGTAATTTAGGATACTATCTAACAAGTGAAGGTGTGAATTTTATTCTTAATATATTTGGTGGAATAGTCGCTAATGCTTCACGTACAATCTCTTATCAAGTGAAAAACGCATTACAGACTTTGGTGAATGATATAACTGTTGCTTTTCAGCCTCAGAGTATGATGGCTTTTTCAACAGATAAACAACGTTTTTATAATCTTCAATTTTTAGCGACAAAAGCAAGATTTGCTATATGCATAGTTTTGGGGTTCCCTTTATTTTTATTCATTCCTGAGATTTTGCAAGTTTGGTTGGGAAAACAACCGGAAGGAGCAGCGACCTTTATAAGATGTATTCTATTGTTTGTGGTCATACGTTGTTGGCATGATGCTATTGATACAACCTTTAAATCGGCTGCACGTATGCGAAATTATCAAATATGTGAAATGTCTATTATGCTATTTAACTTACCTGTATCTTGGCTTATGCTTCATTTGAAATTGCCTCTGTATAGTGTGTTTATAACAATGTCGGTTATTGAATTTGTAAATCTGATAGCAATAATGGTATTGGCATATAAAGAGTTGGGTTTTATGATAGGGGATTATATTAAGAAAGTAATTGTACCTTCGGTATTTATAATTTGTATCATGGGTATAATATTTCTAAGTTATTCTTTTTTTGATATACGCCTTTATGGGTGGATAGAGATGTTGCTTTTTTTAATAGTTACATTTATTGTTGCGATTGGTTTGATTTTTATGATCTTGTTTTCTCAGATTGAACGAGAGAAGTTAATAACTATAATGAAGCGTATATAATATTACTTTGGATGAAAAGTGAATTTGTTATGACTAATATGAAAAATCTAGCAAACTTTTAAATTATAGAGCTTTGATTGTTTCTATAGGTGATTGAAGTGAGGGTTAACCTAGTTGAAATATTAGTTTTTTTACAGTAATTCAAAATGTTTGTTTTAATTATTTCCCGAGGATTTCCGTCTTTACAAGATGTAATGATCGGAAATTTTGAGGCAGATCAAGCAAGAGCATTGTATGCTTTAGGACATAAGGTTGTCGTATTGAGTATAGACAGACGCCTTAAAGCTCATGATAGACATATTGGTTTTAATCATAGAGTTATTGATGGAATAGATGTGTACAATTTCTATATGTTTCCAATGCCGATAAAGACTATGTATAAATTGGGTTATTTTTATATAGTCCAAATGGTAAGATTTTTGTATAGGATTATTCTACGTAATCATGGTAGGCCTGATATTATACATGCGCATTATCTATATACCATGCCTATAGCTTTGAAATTGAAAGATTTATTTAATGTACCGTGTGTGGGAACTGAGCATTGGAGCTTTTTAGGAAAAAGCGTTATGCCGGTTTTTGTTAGATTTTATGCAGAAAGGATATACCACCGATTGGATGCGCTTATTACCGTTTCAAATAGTCTGGGAATGAATATTCGTAAACAATTTGGGGTAAAGAGTTGTGTCATCCCGAATATGTTGGATGTATCAAAATTTAATATCAACGCTCAAAGTAAATTTAATAGGGGCAAAGCAAATTTTTCTTTTATATCTGTTGGTGCACTTGTTGATGGAAAGTGCTTTGATTTATTGCTTAAGGCATTTTCTAGGTTGAAGTTTGAAAATAAATATTTGACTATTGTTGGCGATGGACCTAAAAAGCATTATTTGAAAAATTTGATTATAGAATTAGGTATTGAAAAATGTGTGGAATTTACCGGGAAATTGAGTAGGGAAGAAATGTTGCCTAAGCTATCTTATTCAAATGTTTTTGTTTTACCGTCAAATTCTGAAACATTTGGGGTCGTTTATATTGAAGCTATGGCTTTAGGATTACCTGTTATTGCTACTAAGTGCGGTGGCCCTGAAGATTTTGTTGATTCTTCTAATGGTTTATTAATTGAACGGAATAGTGAAGAACGATTGGTTGATGCTATGGAATATATGTACAAACATTATAATGAGTATAAGCGGGAATCTATAAGTGGAAGTGTGATAAATAGATATTCTCCTAGTAAAATCGCTAGACAGATTGAGCTTTTATACATGGAATGTCTGGGTAAGTGATATTTTACAAGATTATATGTGCCTTGATACTTTTTGTATAAGTGCTATAATACCTATATTTATTGTTATAATAGATGAAAAAAATAATGATTTTAGGAGCAAGCATCCTCCAGCTTCCTGCAATTAAAAAGGCGAAGGAAATGGGATTGGATGTGATTGCTGTAGACATGGATCCGGATGCTGTCGGGTTTAAAGAAGAAGGGATAACGAAATTGCAGATTAGTACGATAGATACTCCCCGAATTGTAGAGGCTGCTCGTGCTTATCAAATAGATGGGATAATGACGCTTGCTTCCGATATGCCTATGCAAGCGGTTGCTACGGTGTGTGAAGAGTTGGGATTAATAGGTATTACCCCTCAAACTGCTCTTAATGCGACAAATAAGGCGGAAATGCGTATGGGTTTTAAAGCGCATGATGTTCCTATCCCTGAGTTTTATATAGTTAGTGAGCTTGATGAATTTATGGAGGCGACTAAGCATTTTACGACTAAATTTATAATAAAGCCTGCTGATAATTCGGGGAATCGTGGGGTGAAACTTATAACAGATATAGCGGATGAAAAGGTCTTGATCCAAGCTTTTAATTATAGTAAGAAGTATAGCAGGGATGGACGAGTTCTACTTGAGGAGTACATGGAAGGCGATGAGTTTAGCGTAGAGACAATGAGTGTTGATGGTGTATGCCATGTGATTCAAGTTACGGATAAGTTGACTTCTGGTGCGCCCTATTTTGTGGAAATGGGACATACGCAACCCTCCATGTTCGCAGAAGATATTAAGATGAGGATAGCGGAAGTCGCAAAAGCAGGGATTAAAGCATTAGGTATCGATCATGGTCCTTCGCATACGGAAATAAAACTTACGTCTACTGGGCCTAAGATAGTCGAGATAGGAGCAAGATTGGGGGGAGACTGTATTACGACTCATCTTGTCCCATTATCAACAGGTATTAATATGGTAGAGGCTAATATACGTATAGCTTTAGGAGAATATACTGATTTGAAAAGTAGATTTAATAGAGGTGCAGCAATTCGTTTTATCCAATCTTCAGTGGGAGTTATTAAATCAATAAAAGGTATAGATGCTGTGAAAAAAGATTCGAATGTTATAGAATTTGTATTATTGAAAAGAGTAGGTGATAAAATTTCAGAAATACGTAATAGTTTGGATCGTATAGGCTACGTTATAACACAAGGAAATACTCGTGAAGAAGCTGTAAGATTCTGTGAACAAGCTGTCGAAAAGATTCAATTCGAAATGGAGTAAATCATGTATAAGAATTTCTTTAAACGTTTATTTGATATTATAGGTGCGCTTTCGGCTATACCATTTGTCCTTCTTATAAGTTTGTTTGTTGGTTTGGCTATTTATATAGAAGATAGGGGAGATATATTTTATCTTGCTTCCCGGCGCGGTCGTTATGGAGAGATATTTAAGATGTTTAAGTTTCGTTCGATGAAAATGAATGCTCCGGATATCCGTAACTCAGATAATTCCACCTATAATTCACCTGATGATCCGAGGATTACTAAAGTGGGTAGATTTATCCGTAAAACGTCTATTGATGAATTACCTCAGTTTTTTAATGTCTTGATTGGAGACATGAGTTTTATCGGACCAAGGCCTGTGACTACGGATCGACCGCTGGAGGAGTATGATGAGAAGCGAAAGATACGGCTGGAGGTACGGCCTGGAATTACAGGTTATTCGCAAGCTTATTTCCGAAATTCCATTTCTAATGAGGAAAAATTGGAGAAGGATGCGTTCTATGCTCGAAATGTGACTTTTGGGGGTGATCTTAAAATCATTTTTGCGACAGTTAATACAGTCGTTTTCCGTAAAAACATATATAATAAGAAGAATCGATAATGAATGTGAAAGGTAAACGCTTGCTTATATTAGGAGCTGGGCGTGGGCAAATAGGGCTGTATAAGGCGGCTCGTGAAATGGGGGTGGTAAGTATTGCGGGAACGATGCCGGACAATGGTCCCCCTTGCATACCCTTGGCTGATGAGGTGTGCTATATGAATATCCTTGATCCGGATGAGGTGGAGAGTAAAACAGCTGATTTACGATTTGACGGCGTGGCAACTTGTTGCTTGGATCGTGGCTTGAAAGCTCTTGGACGGTTATGTGATACATGTGCATTACCTGGATATTCGGAGGAAGTAGCGGAGCTTTGTAATGATAAATCAAAAATGAAACTTCGATTCAGTGAGTATGGTGTAAATACGGCCCCATTTAAACAAATATATACGGATGAGGCGTTATTAGACGCTATAGATAAGGTTGGTGGATATCCTGTGATTATTAAGGCTACGGATTTAGCGGGTAGTCAAGGTATTTATAAAGCCGTTAATAAAGAAGAGGCTTTTGATGGATTTTGTAAAGCGATGAGTGCTACTCGGGTTGACTATGTGCTTGTGGAGAAATTCTTGCAGGGACGTGAGTTTGGGGCACAGGCATTTATCTCTAATGGTGAAATCCTTTTTGTTATGCCTCATGGTGATATACTTTATCAGGCAGATACGGCAGTTCCTGTAGGACATTATGTCCCTTATGAATGTTCGGATATACTTCGTGAAAAAATAAGGAAAGAAGCCGAAATGGCTATCAAAGCTATGGGACTTAATAATTGCGCTGTTAATATCGATTTTATAGAAGAAAATGGTGTAATATATGTGTTGGAATTAACGGGTCGTATCGGAGCCAATTGTTTGCCTGAACTTGTAAGTATTCATTATGGCTTAAATTATTACCAGATGGTGATTGCAGCAGCGCTGGGCATTGATCCAAAAGAAATATGGAATGGACGTAAAGAAGGTGAGGCGGGTTTGTCAAGAATGATAATTTCTCCAGAAAGAGACGGTATTTTAGAAGACATGCGATATGTAGGTGAAAGGGACTCTTTTATTTATGATTTGACATTCTTTGTGCGTCCCGGTTCTGAGGTGAAAAGATTTGCCAATTCAAGTCATTGTTTGGCTCAAATAGTAGTGAAAGGGCAGGATTTAAAAGAATGTGAAGAGCGAATGGAAGCGGTTGTTTCTAAAATTGATATGAAGTTAAAATGAGGATCTCATTTCTCTGTGAGATACGAAAAATAGAAGATTAAAATTATTTCTTATGAAGAAAGTTCCTTTTTCTCCTCCTGATATAACTGAGAGTGAGGTTAATCTAGTATCAGAGGCTCTTCGTTCCGGTTGGATCACCACGGGGCCTAAAACAAAAGAATTTGAGAGATTAATTGCCATGTGCTGTCAGACGGAGCAAGCTGTATGCTTGAATTCGGCTACGGCTTGTATGGAGTTGATATTGCGTGTTTTGGACGTTGGGCCAGGAGACGAGGTGATTACTTCCGCTTATACGTATACCGCTACCGCAAGCGTAACTTGTCATGTAGGGGCAAAGGTTGTCATGGTAGATACCGCTCCTGATTCGTTTGAGATGGATTATGATAAGTTGGCAGATGCGATCACGGAGAAGACAAAGGTGGTTCTGCCTGTTGATCTTGCCGGTGTGGTTTGTGATTATGATAAGATATTCGCTGCCGTAGAGAGCAAGAAACATTTGTTTTCGCCAGCGAACGATATCCAGAAGGCGTACGGTCGGGTTATCGTACTTGCGGATGCCGCTCATGCTTTTGGTGCCAAATGGCATGGAAAGATGTGTGGAGCTATTGCTGATTTTAGTTCATTTAGTTTTCATGCAGTCAAGAATTTAACTACAGCTGAAGGTGGAGCACTTACTTGGAGAACAATTGAAGGAATAGATGATGAAGATATCTATAAACAACTTCAATTGTTATCATTGCATGGACAATCAAAAGATGCGTTAGCTAAAACAAAACTAGGAGCATGGGAATATGATGTCGTAGCACCATTATATAAATGCAATATGACAGACATCATGGGTGGTATTGGACTTGCTCAAATGAGAAGATATCCTGAAATGCTTAAAAGAAGAAAAGAAATCATTGAAAGATATAATGAAGCTTTTACTCCTTTAGGTGTTGAAGTATTAAATCATTATGATGAAGATCATCAATCAAG
>OGNM01001486.1_pt1 | contig 10062 bp, 9 predicted proteins | sample 1573441 | NCBI WGS metagenome assembly OGNM01 (sample SAMEA2581915, study PRJEB24529) | metagenome | biome: Human gut stool | place: China | collected 2011
AGGGCATTTACAATCGCCGCCGCTACATTACTGCCGCCTTTTCTTCCTCTTGCCACAATATAGGGCAACGTGCTGTCTATGATTTCTTCCTTTGCTTCAGCGACATTTACAAAACCCACCGGCACGCCGATAACCAGTGACGGTGTAAATATGCCCTTATCTGAAAGTTCCCGTATTTTCATCAGTGCCGTCGGCGCATTGCCGACTACCATAATACAGCCCGGATTCTGCTTTGCCGCTTTTTCCACGCTGACTGCCGCGCGGGTAATTTCACGCGCCGCTGCTTCCTTTGCCACCGCTTCATCTGCCATATAGCAGTGCAGTGAAATGCCAAACCGCTCCGCCATTTTATGGCTGATACCCGCGCCTGCCATATTGGTATCCGTCACAATGTCCGTTCCTTTTTGAATGGCTTCCAGCGCCTTGTCTACAACGCCCTCGGAAAATACCATATTCGTTTCATACGAAAAATCCGCAGTTGTATGAATCACTCTTTTGACAATCGGCTTATACTGCGGCGGTATCTGTGTCGTCAGTTCCTTTTCGATGATTGCAAAGGATTGTTTCTCAATTTCCATTGGTTTCATGCCTGCACCTCTCCTTATCCAGCATTGATTTTACTGCAAAAGACAATTTCTTAACGTTTCACTGTCAGGGCGGAAAAGCACCTGTTTTTTGTGTGCCTTTGCATACTCCGGCAGTTCTTTTACTCTTTCATTCATCTGTCCTGTCGGACACCCTGTATCAATCACAATATCTGCTTCATCAATCGCACGGCACGCCGCCGTAAATGCTTCTTCCCCGACCGGCTCAAACATTTTTTCCGTAATCACCTGTGCCGCCAGTGCCTGTGCGACCGGGTAGTCGCAGTCATTTTCATATAAAATGCCGGCAGTAAACGCCAATCCCATACGCTGTAATTCGCGGTATGTAAAAATGCCTGTTCCCGCGCCGCCCGCAACAAAAATACGCGGTGTGCCTTCGGGCTTTTTTAATTCCGTACTGCCATACAGACAATTATACGTCCCCTGCTGTAATCCGTAAAGAGTGCTGATACGGCTGTCCGTAAAAATCTGCTCCGGTCTTCCGAATTCAATCGTTCCGTTTCCGCCGACACACATCACATAATCTGCGATTTTTGCCGCCAGTTCAATTTCATGCAGTGACACAATGACCGTCACCTTATCCTTGACTGCCATTTCCAGCAAAATGTCGAGCAATTCTATTTTGTGACGGATATCCAGAAATGATGTCGGCTCGTCCAGGACAATAATTTCCGGCTTTTGACAGACCGCCCTCGCAAGCATAATCCGCTGGCGCTGTCCGTCACTAATCTGTGAAAAATCTTTTTCCGCAATGTCCATGGCAGATACCTTTTCCAGCGATTCTGTCACGATTTGTTCGTCTTCTTTCGTCAGCTTTCCGAAATAATTCGTATACGGATACCGTCCCATGGCAACGACATCACGGCATGTCATCATTTCCGTCTTGATTTTTTCCGTCAATACAACAGACATCGTTTTTGCGTATTGTTTACTTGTGAAGTCCTTCACATTCTTTCCTTTAATATAAATACCGCCGGATATCGGCTGCATTTCCCGGATAATATTTTTTAAAATGGTGGACTTTCCCGCACCGTTTGGTCCAATCAGTACAAGAATTTCTCCTTTTTTGACCTTGAGTGCAATGTCTTTTAACAGTGCCTTTCCATGATAGCCCACACTTAAATCCTGTGTTTCTATATATACCTGTTCCATGCTTTTCTCCTTTTACTTCTGCCGCTTCACCATCAGCCAGATAACGACCGGTGCGCCAAACACTGCCGTAACCGTTCCGATTGCTAGTTCTGACGGCGAAAAGATTGTTCTTGCAATCAAATCACAGAACATACAAAAGACAGCACCGCACAAAAAGATTGCAGGAATCGTAAACACCCGCTTTGTCGTCTTTAAAGACAATCTTGTAATATGCGGAACAGCAATACCGACAAAGGAAATCGGCCCTGCAAGTGCCGTTACACAGGCTGACAAAAGACTGGACAGCAAAATGATACAGACCCTGAAAAAGCGGATATGAATCCCCATGCTCTGTGCATAGCCCTCTCCCAACAGATACGCGCTAATCGGCTTTGAAAATAAAAAGGTGACAACTGCCGTCGGAAATACTACTGCCGCCGCTAGCTTTACCGTGCTCCATGAGCTGCCCGAAAAACTGCCCAATGCCCAGTGTGTCAGATTGGCAATATCCGAATCATTTGCAAATGTAATGCACAAATCCGTGATTGCCGAACAGATATAACTAATCATAATTCCGACAACCAAAAGCATGGACATACTTTTCACGCGGTTTGCAAAAAGCAGGACATAAAGCATGGCAAGAAGCGAACCGGCAAATGCGGCCGCAACCTGCGCCCACAGCGGCATACCAGACATATATTTCAGCACAAAAATCATTGTAATCGCAACAAACATCTTTGCACCGGACGAAATACCAAGCACAAACGGTCCTGCAATCGGATTTCTGAAAAAGGTCTGCAATAAAAATCCGGACAACGACAATGCCCCGCCTAAAATTGCCGCCATACACAGACGCGGCAGACGGATTTTCCAGATAATATTGTATTCCGGTGTTCCCATATCACCATGCAGAAAAATAATGCGAAAAATTCGTGCCGGAGATATATGAACATTTCCTGTATTGATATTAAAAATCACTGCCAGTACAAATAAAACCACAAGTAAAATGTATACAACCTGACAGCGGATTATTTTTTTTATCTGCATTTTTTCTCCATTCCAGTTGCTCTATCCGCAAAAGTGCCACACCAAATTAAAATGATGTGGCACTTTTTTACAGACAGATTTTCTGTTTTACTGTAACTTCTTTAAATATGTAAGTTCTGTTGTATTCGCATCAGCATTCAGCATTAAGTTGATGTCGTTAATCATGCTTCCGATTGTATCTGCAATCTGGAAGAAATCCGGTGTTGTACACCATACATTTCCGTCCTTAACAGCCTTCATATCTGAAAGCACACTGTTGTAACCTGTAAAATCACTGAGTGTAGACGGCTTTCCGCCTAAACTCCAGATATAAATCACATAGTCTGCATCTTTCGCTTTTTCATAAAAGCTTTCGATATTCATTTCCTGTGTACCGGTCTTATCTGTATTTAAGTCAGAGAAAATGTACTCTCCACCTGCCATATTAACCATCTGTGCAAGATAATCTCCGGCATTTCTGACATAGAGCTTGCCCTTTGAAGTAATATAGAATACTGCAACAGATTTTCCTGTCTTTTCTGCCTTTGACAGCGTATCTACATAAGCTGCCTGTGCATTATACATGGTTGTAGCTGCATCTTCTTCATTGCAAAGTGCTGCATAGAATTTTGCCCATTCTACACGTCCAAGCGGATTTTCTTCATAGGTAGACTGGTCTAAAATATAATTGATTCCCAGTTCCTTTAATTTCTCTGCTACATCCGGTTTGCTGGTAAGCATGGTTGAATATATAGCAAGTGTAGGTGCGCCTGCAATAATTGTTTCATAATCCGGTGCTTTGTAGTCGCCCACATAAGTAAGCTTTCCGTCATCAAACGCTTTCTTTACACTGTCAATATACCATGAATCCTTATCATAAGTCACCTGACTGATATTAGAAAGACAGTTGCTTGCATTCATCAGGGATGTTACCGGTGTTGAAGATACGAGCAGATTTGTAACCGGTGTCTTTAATACCAGTGTATCTGCATCTAATCCTGACGGCGTGGACATTCCTTCCGGAACGAGCAAAATCTTAGACTGCTTTGCCACAATCGCAGTATCTTCATCTCTGTTCGTGATGGTCAGCAGCTTATAACCGCCCTTGTAATACTCTACAGAAAACAGCTTTGCATACTGTAATTCCATTGCATGGTCAAATACCAGCTGTCCGTCATAGCTGCTTTCGCTGTTTGTCTGGCTGGCTTTGTTGCCTGTTGTGCAGCCACCCATTGTAAATGTTGCTGCAAGCAACGTAAATACAAGGGCAAGTGCAAGAAATCTCTTTTTCTTCATTTCGTTTCTCCTTTTCTTTTTCATGAAGTCCTTTTTCATGAGGTATTTTGATGATTCCGATATGATTGCAGAAAAGGAGCAGACTTTTGTCTGCATAAAAATCAATAGTCAGTTGTTCTCGCAACGACTATTTAAACTCTGCCTGTAAACCGGTCTTCTGACTCACAGATCATCACCGGTACCCGCCTTCCCGGATTCAGTCAGCTTCATTTTTGCTTCCTCCAGTGGCATTGTGGGTACCGCCTCCCTGTACACAGCAGCGGAACTGTTCAAGAATTTCACTTGATTCCCTGAAATGTAAGCCTGCGCGTTTTCACAAATCTGTTTTCTGCACAGTTTCATTTCGTTTACAGTGATTATTTCGTTATCATCTGGATTTTATCCAACGCTTATTATTCCATAGAATTGATAGAATTGCAAGAAATTTCATTTGTAATTTAATTTGCAATTCAAAATGTTCCATACAGGGTCTGCCGGATTTTTCCATATCATATTCCGGCACCTCCGCTGCTACTGCATCGTAAAGCGGCTGTATTACGGAGACTTCTTCTTCAAGTCCGGAGGCTATTAGCTCTGCTGACTTGCCCTTTTTGACTTTTTTATTATCATTGGTAACAGCACCGATGCCTGTCCCTCCTGAAAGCCTTCCTCACGGACGACTTTCATATGTCCTTCTTCATCGTATTCATATATACTCACGTCTATCACCTCTTCCCTTACTTCATCTTCTCCGACAAAAACCGCACAACCTTTTCATAATTTTCCGGCTGGTGCGGGAAGGTGCAATACGTGCAGTCTTTGATTTTCTTTCCGCTTTCACGTGTGATAAAGTGCGGATTGCCCGGACAGTCTTCGTACTGATTCAATGGGCAGTAACAAAAGAGGCAGTTAAACTCTGCCTCTTTTTCCACTTTATGACACGGAAAGTATTTACATTTTTCATTTTTAAAATAACAATAACTGTTTTGCATTTTTCCTCCTGCTGTATACAGCTTTCACATTTTATAAAAAAAGCATCTAACAATTGTTAGTTCAAATGGCTTATGTAAAAAATTATTTTATTCTATTGTAAAGAACTTTCTCTATCCCCGTTGATAAATCAATCTTTTTCTTATAAAGAAGTGTCCACGATGCTTGATTTTTTGAATAATCCATCTTTTCTTCTGGGAAAAATGAACGACAGAAATAATTATCTCCTTCATCATTAGATAAAAACAGAAATAGATTCCTGCTCTCCATATTGTTTTCCATAAGATAATCTGCCTCAATCATTGAATACATATTTGCTTTCTTATTATACTTAAACACAGTATCATTACTGTCAATCATTTGTTCAAGCAATGGCAGAAAATGAACTCTTTGCTCTATCTTATTATAAAAATCTGATGACTCTATTTTTTCAATTGTAATTGTTCCATCTGCTATCTCATCAAATACTCTGCCTCTGTCTCGGCTCAATTCAGGTCTGTCTACGAGATATTGTAGCCCCATAAGATGAAAACAATCTTTTTTATCAAATGAGATTCTTAATGTAACTGAAACACCTTTCCTCCCTAACACAAGCTCATATTCGGTTGACAATAGCGGAATAAATGCATTTATGCAATCTAAAACATTCCTCACTACAATTCTCCACTACTTGCTTAGATTAAGAAAGGCTCTGCATAAGCAGAGCCTTTCTAACATTTTCTTTCGAGGATTAACCTCTAGCCAGATTGTGGTAAATGTCAAACCCTTATAAAGCTCATAAGGCACTGCTCTCTGGCACAACACCCTACTTTGCCGCTTGGCAGACACTCAAGTTGCCTGTCTTTAATATTATATTAACTGTCATATGAAAATATGTCAATCCAAAATTCATAACTTCATAAAAAAATAGGACTTAAATCATTCAAAACCCTTTATTTATAAGGCTTCTCTTGATTAAATACACAGTCCGTTCCCTCCTGCTTATAATATACTACCTTTCGCCGTACAATGTCCTAGAATGTTTTACTTTCTTCCGGCACGGCTTGCAGCTTGCGCATAGTATACCACATTTTTATCTCTATGTATACGTTTTCACATTTCATGTTCAGATAACTATTTATAAAAATCACACCGCCCGTTCATTTGTATTTAAAAAGTCACACATACCGAACTGATATTTATACAGCGGCACTTCTTCCTGCCATTGGTGTGAATGATTGACTTCAAACAGTACATCATAACGAAACCGATTAATCTCATTTTTATATCTGCCGATTTTATCAGATATAAATGTTTTTGTAATCTGCGGAAACTGGTTGGCAATATCTTTCCAGTATTCATGCGGAATAAATAATTCATGCGAAAAATCCCTTTTATAACGCACTCCCGGGTGTGCCTTTGCATACTGATATACGGACTGTCTGTAACTGTCTTTTTTGTCCAGATCAAAAATATCCGCAAATAAAATAACCCCTTTTCCATCAATCTGCTCAATACAACGCTCTATAACTTTCCGCAGATAATTATATCCGCTAAAATATTCTGTCACGGAACTCATTAAAATAATATCAAATTTTTCCTGTATATGATAAATCTCATCTGCTGCATACGGATATAACCGCAGATTATTCATTTTTCGTTCTTTTGCCATTCCGTCCAATTTATCCAGCACTATTTTTGAAATATCACACCCTGAATAAGTTTTACAGCATGGCGCAAGCTGCATTGCAATCATTCCGGAGCCGATTCCAACTTCCAGTATTCTTGCGTCCGGTGTCAGATAGGACTCCAATTTATGTCTGCTGTTTGCCACATATTCTTTTAGTTCCTCATTGCTGAATTCCTGATTATTATAACTGTTGCACCACCCTGACATCACCGCCTGATTTTCGGCATGGTCTGCCTGCACGTCCCATAGAAGCCGGTCTTTTTTTGTAACGCTTTCTTCTATTTCAAATGGATTTTCTAAATCTGCATAATACACCGCTGTCACATTTCTACACTCCCAGAGCAGACGATTTGCAATCTGAATCTGCGCTGCTTCTGCAACTAGAATCACCGCATATCCTGCCATCTGGATTTTTTCTTTTAAAGTGGCATATTCACTGCTGTCATATTTCATCTGCCCGGTAATCAGCAGATAATTGACCTTTTCCTGCGGAAACGGATTTTTCTTTGTTGTTAATGCTACAATTGAAGCCATTCCTGTCTTTTGCATGATTTCATAGTATTGATTTGTAACGTGTCCCATAATAATCTCCATTTCTTGAATATTTCATTGTCAATTTCACGATAGCATTAAAGTCGACTTTAAGTTCAAGTTCTTTATGTTTATTTAAGTTTTTTTATCTTCCTTTATTATATAAAGAACCGCTTTTCATATCCAATAGTTATGCCTTATATCATTTCATGCCTGTAAAGCATTGAATGAACACGTTATTTCAAATCAGGCCTTTTACCCTGCATACCGCTTCTGATACGCTTCCACGCTCTCCTTCAACCGGCGCAGTCCGTCTTCCACCTGCGCCTTCGGGCAGGCAAGATTCATTCTTAAAAAGCCGTCACCGTTGCGGTATTCACTGCCGTCACACAGATACAAACCACTGTGGCTGCGGATAAATGCGCAGAGGTTGTCTTCTTTTTTAGCAATGCGTGTGCAGTCTATCCATAACAGATACGTTGCTTCCGCCGCTACAACTGAAATCTGCGGAATTTCTTCCTTTATAAATGCTTCCGCTGTCTTTCTGTTTTCCCATAAATATGCACGCAGTTCGTCCAGCCATGCCCCGCCCTTTGTAAATGCCGCTATCGGTGCGGTCAATGCAAATACATTGGGCTCTGCCACTTCATCGGTATTTAATCCGCGGCTGACACGGTGACGAATCGTTTTATCCGGCACAATCACTGCCGCCGTCTGGATTCCCGCGATATTAAATGCTTTTGTCGCCGCAACACATGTAATACTGTTATTTTTACACGTTTCAGATACCGAAGCAAACGGACTATAGTCCTTGCCCGGCTCTGTAATATCGCAGTGGATTTCGTCAGAAAGCACCAGTACATGATGTTTCCAGCATAATTCCCCGATTCTTTTAAGTTCCTCCCTGTCCCAGATTTTCCCTACCGGATTGTGCGGGTTGCACAGCAGTAGCAGGGACGTCTGCGGATTTGCCAGTTTTTCCTCTAAATCCGCAAAATCAATCTGATAGGTCCCATTTTCATATTTTAAACGGCTTTCCAGCACATTTCTGCCGTTATTTAATATTGAATTAAAGAAAATGTTGTAAACCGGTGTCATCACCACCACATTTTCCGCAACCGTTGTCATTTTTCTTACAATACTTGAAATTGCCGGAACGACACCCGTTGTAAAAATGAGCCACTCCTTTTCAATTTCAAATCCGTGGCGGTCTTTCCACCAGCTCTGATAGGCACTATACCACTCCGGTGTAATGTCCGTGTAGCCAAACACGCCGTGCTCCGCCCGCTTTAAAATAGCTTCTTTTACCGGCGGCGCTGTTTCAAAATCCATGTCGGCAACCCACATCGGCAGTTCATTTTCGGCAACGTCCCACTTTAAACTGCCCGTTCCTCTGCGTTTTACCGGTTTATCAAATAAATTTTCCATTTAAAATTTTTCCCGCCTTTCCATTACATTTTTACAAATAATCTGCGTATCCTCCGGCTTTATCTTATCCGGCTCTAAAATCAGTGTTCCGATTGCATCTGCGCGGATTGTACCGCCCTTCGGATTTAAAATGCTGTCCGCTTTTCCCGTAATCTCTGCGTTTACCGTGGAATATTCAAATGCAAGCGTTGTGTGTAACAGTCTGCAATTTTTCAGCACCAGATTTTCAACGTAGCACATTCCCTGAAGGCTCTCGATCGTACAGTTGACAAGTGTCAGATTCTTTGAATTCCAGCCCAGATATTCCCCGGAAATGTAAGAGTCGTACACCGTCACATTTTCACTGTTCCAGAAAGCGTCCTTAGACAGCATTTTGGCATGGTGGATTTCCACATTTTTTGCGCCGTCAAAGCAGTAATTTCCCGCCAGTTCAAAATTGTCAATCTGCATATCGGTGCAGTTCATTGCAAAATAATCGCCCTTTGCGCACACCTGATTTAATGTCACGTTACTACAATTCCAAAGCGTTTCCGCGGCATTCGGTAAAAATACGTTGTCTAACTTCAGTTGGTTACACCTGCGGAAATTCTTCGGTGCTTCAATCAGCGCATTTTCGATATGAATGTTGTTGGTATACCACACGCCCGCGCGCGCCATTTCCGCCCATGTACTGTCTTTGACTTCAATATCACTGCTGTACCATAAAGGATATTTCCACTGAAACATACTGTTTTCCATTTCAATCTGATGACATTCCTTTAACGGAGATTCGCCTTCCCCAAATAGAGTATGGTTAATTTGAAGCCCCGATTCCCCAAATAAAGGGCGTTCCCCTGTTAAATATTCCTGATTTATCTGTCTTTGCGGTTTCATACGTTTATCACCTATCCTTTTATTGCATTTTATCCTGTAATATTTTTATGATACCAATGTCCGCCGTAAATATCAAATACCTATTCGCTATATCATGCAATACAACGGCAAATCCGCAAGACCGGATACCCAGACTTGCGGATTGCATCATTTATATTAGGAAAAGATAGGATTTTACTTATCGTATTCCAGATAAGCCCCTTTCATCGGACTGGCTGCCAGTTCACTAAACAGCCTCAGTACACCTTTCTTGTACTTGCGTTCTTTCGGTTTCCATGCAAGACGGCGCTGTTTTAATACTTCCTGCACTTCTTCTTCGGTCATTTTCACGCCGTGGATACCGATAATATTTAACTTTCTTGCTTCTACGTCAATTTCAATCAAATCGCCTTCTTCAACGAGGGCAATCGGACCACCGTCTACGGCTTCCGGACTGCAGTGTCCGATAACAGGACCGGTGGAGGCGCCTGAGAAACGTCCGTCTGTAATCAGCGCAATACTCTTTCCAAGTTCTTTATCACTGCTGATTGCCTC
>OGNM01001487.1_pt1 | contig 10054 bp, 6 predicted proteins | sample 1573441 | NCBI WGS metagenome assembly OGNM01 (sample SAMEA2581915, study PRJEB24529) | metagenome | biome: Human gut stool | place: China | collected 2011
AATATCAATTCACAGAAACCAATGAACTGACAATCAGTTATTATGGAATCACAGATCGCCCCACTTATCTGAATCTGACTAATCACGCCTATTTCAATCTGTCCGGCGATAAACGAAAAATAACGGAACACCAACTCATGATACCTGTTACCCGGATATTAGAAACCACCTCACAGTTTATTCCTACCGGACACATGCAGGACGTAAAAGACAGTCCGTTTGATTTTACCATCAGTCATAGTATCGGAATGCATCTTTACGATGATGACGAACAGTTACATTGGAACAAGGGATACAATCATTGCTATATCCTGAAAGAAGAATCGTCCGACACGTTATTGACAGCCGCCGTATTATCCGATCCTTTTTCCGGTAGAAAGCTAACTGTCAGGACTGACTTACCCGGTGTTTTATTATATACCTCCGGCTATCTCACTCCCACACCGGATATCGGTGTATGCCTGGAGACGCAGTACTTCCCGGATACCCCTTCGCATCCGCATTTTCCTTCCTGCCTGCTCATGCCGGGGGAAGAGTATCTCCACAGAAGTATTTACACATTCGAAAGATAACCTCTCCTGCTGTCCACACGCTGACATCCTCTGTCTCCGTATGGACAGCAAAAACTTTTTTGCCACCAATCTCTTTTTATTCATATATTTGTTTTACATTTGTGATAAACAAAAAAGCAACAATATGAAAACGTCCATTGTAACCTTCCTGATCACATTTTGTTTTTACCTGTCAGCTTATGCACAAGCGTCTCAAGACAAAGCTGCAGAGCTAAAGGAACAAGCTTTGAGTAGCTTGAAGCAGAAAGATTACATCAAAGCCCGTTATCTGTTCAAGAAAGCGTACGAGGCATTTGCTGCACGCGAAAACTATCCACAGGCTATAGAGTGTGGTATTCAGGCCAACGCCTTATATGTGAGAGAGAACTTCTACAAGGAAGGCTTCGAACTATGCCGCGACATGGAACAATTCATTTGGACAGGCGAACAGAAACAGAAAAAAGTCTTTTATGATTTACGGTTCCCTATCAGCAAGGAACGGTTGCAGATGTACATTGCACTGAAAAATCCTGCACAAGCCAAAAACCAACTGGACAAGCTGGAAGAGATGGCCAAGCTCGCCAAGAATGACTCCTTAATGGAAGTGCTGCTTTACACGAAAGCCAACTATTACTATACTTTCAATCAAAATACGCAAGGGGATGCCTGTTTCCGCAAACTCATCAACCAATACAAGGAAAAGAGGGATTACGATAAAGTGAGCGACTGCTACAAGACCCTAATCGGCATCGCACGTAAAGCCAACAATGCTTCACTAATGGAACGTACCTACGAAAGCTATATCGTCTGGACCGACTCAGTAAAAGCCCTGACTGCTCAGGATGAACTGAATGTCCTGAAAAGGAAATATGATGAAAGCCTGCTGACTATACAAGACAAAGACAGTACCTTATCTGCCAAGCAATATATCATCATAGGACTCTGTACACTTGTGGCCATCCTCATAGCCGCATTGATAGTACTCGCCATCTTATTATTGAGATTTATCGCCGGTAACCGCAAACTTAAAAAGAGTGTAATTATAGCCAATGAGCACAATGATTTGAAAACTAAATTCATTCAGAATATATCCTCGCAGATGGAACCGACTCTGAACACTTTAGGAGCCTCCGCCAAGGATCTCTCTGCCAAAGCTCCTCAGCAAGCAGAGCAAATGCAGGCACAAGTAGCTGCCTTAAAGCAATTCAGCGACGATATTCAGGAACTTTCCCTTTTGGAGAACTCACTGACTGAACCTTATGAAATGGGAGAAGTCAATGCAGGCACTTTCTGCGAGAACGTGATGGAGAAGGCGAAAGAATTTATGAAACCAGACGTCACTCCTTCTGTAAACGCACCCAAGCTCCAAGTAAAAACAAATAAAGAGCAACTGGAACGCATTCTTCTCTACCTGCTGAAAAATGCCGCTTTCTACACAGAACAGGGACGTATCAGCCTTGACTTCAAGAAACGCGGCGCACACACACATCAGTTTATCATAACCGATACAGGTACAGGCATTTCGGCAGAGCAACAAGAAAATCTCTTCAAACCATTCACACAGGTAAAAGACCTGACAACAGGTGATGGCCTGGGATTACCCATCTGTTCACTCATCGCCACGAAAATGAATGGCAGCCTGACGTTGGATACAAGTTATACAAAGGGATGCCGGTTTATTCTGGAACTTCATGCATAAATAAAGTATTTAAGGACTTTATATCGTTAGATTACCGACTTCCAATGGTGGCTATAATTACTACTTCTAGCCACCATCAGAGAACGGGCACTCTACTCATACAAAAAATAGCGACAGGTTAGCACATAAACGACAGGCGGGTTTATAATAAATACTGTGATCGTTTATTATAAACGTCCCTGTTACTCTAAAATAGAAATCGACAGAATAATCTTCGAATTTATAAGACAAAAAAGGCTGCAAACCTCATAAAGTTTGCAGCCTTTTCCTATATTAAAGCATCCTATCCCCTAATATACACCAAAGGGACAAGCACTATTTGTTACTATATTATACCACCATAGAAGATGATTCCATACTAATTTTCTCATTTTATTTGCCGTTCTTAAATGATTCTGTTCAGGTTTAGAACTACAAATATACAACATTTAAAAACATTTGTCAAGTACCCGATTCGTTTTCAGTTATCAGAGTTGTTATTTCACGATTCTTGGCTCAATTACCTTCCCACTAATAGAAACGGCTCCTTGGTTTGAAATAGCAAAATTCTTAAAAAAGGAAGTACGTGGATGTATTTTCTCTTTGCTCCAATGGGCATGGAAAATATATTTCCAGCTACCATCTTTACATTGGAAAGGTGCACCATGACCGGTACCTACCAATCCTATCGCCTCAACGCCTTGTAAAAGCGGATTCTTACTATATTTAATCCATGGTCCCATTGGCGATTCAGACGTAGCATAACCTACTCCATAACCTTTATTCTGATAGTGGTTGGCTGAATAAATCAAGTAATAGGTTCCATTCTTCTTCAAGACTGAAGGTCCCTCTGCAACCTTAGCCTGCAAAAGTTCCCACGGCTCCTCCGCTTTTATGCACTCCGACAAAGTTTCCGTCTTGATCTTCATCAAATCATCGGTCATCTGAGCCACCCAAATTACATTTCCATCTGTAAAGCGTACAAAATAAAGATACGGGATACCGTCATCATCTATGAAGAGAGAGGTATCAATGCTCTTTTCCTCCCAAATAGGATGTTTTACTTCTTGCCGGAAGGGACCTGCCGGGGAATCAGAAGTAGCTACACAGATATGCTCTTCCGCAGAATAGAACATATAAAACTTCTTTTTTGATTTAATATAGTAAACCTCCGGAGCCCAAAAGCCCCACTCTCCATATGAATCTGCAGCCGACAGTGCTTGCCCTTCCCGTTTCCAATTTTTCAAATCATCGGAGGAGAAGCAGGCGAAGCCTTCACCTGCTGTTGTACCACCGGTACCATAGGCATAATACTTATTATTGTAGAGCATCACATATGGATCAGCAATAGGCAGACGATCTGACTCAACACTCACTTCTTTGTTCGGAATATTCTTCTCTCCTTTATTCATTGCGCTACTTTTTCCACTGTAAACCAACAGGATACAAAGAAGTAAAAGAGCGCTCATCTCTTTCTTTATCATAGACAGACTTTTTAAGTTTATAATTATACGATGCAGGCAAAGTTACTATATTTTCGTACAAAATCACTACACCTTGTAAGCAAAGTATACATCACATATGGAACCAGAGATTCTACTACTATCCTTTTATGCATTATTAATAGCAGAAACAGTAAGTAAACCAGCCTTCTCTAAGAAATTTCTTTTTGAAGTCATTGTATCTATTCTTAATTATGTTTGATAGAAAACTAGTGATAATCCTATAAGGGCGGGCTAAAAAAGTGTTTTAGTCCGCCCCATACCAACAATCAGATAAATATTATGTGATAATTGAAGCCAATTATTTCAGAGCATCACAAATTTCCCTATTAATCTTCCTCAATGCCTTTTCGTCCAGTTTAATAACCTTACGGTCATAAGTTAGCAATCCGTTTATTTCTACCTCAACATCTGTAGTCTGTGTATAAACAGCGGCAGAGAATCCACGAGGAATCAGATCTTTCAACACATTGGCATACTCCAAGTATTTATCAGTGGCCTCTTTAGAAGTATTGAATTGGACATATCCCCAGTTACGATCCGGTTCCCAAAGATGCTCTTTCAATACCAAACCGATACCACCATATTCTCCGAGCACAGTAGCACGTTGAGCATCATACAAAAACATTTCCGGACCCGGATAATGATGTAAATCAAGCATATCACCGCACGTATAATGATTACCACCACTAGCAGGATTCACGAGTCGTGAAGGATCATATCGCTTTGTCCATTCAGCAATTTCCGGAGTCTTGAACTGTCCCCAAGCTTCATTAAACGGCACCCATGTACCGATACAAGGATAAGAATAAAGACAGTCGATAATTTCTTTCCATTCTTTACGATAGGTTGCCTCCGATTCTGCAGAACGCTTTCTTTCCGTTCCTGTAAAATACTCACGCATCTGCCATTCCGGATTTTTATCTCCGCTCGGCATATCCTGCCATACAATAATTCCCAAACGGTCACAATGCGTATACCAACGAGCCGGTTCCACTTTGATATGTTTGCGAATCATATTATAGCCAAAATCTTTCGTCTTTTGAATATCATATACCAAAGCTTCATCTGAAGGAGCTGTATACAAACCGTCAGGCCACCATCCCTGGTCTAAAGGACCAAACTGGAATAAATCTTTATTATTTAACTGCAAACGCACAATACCGTTTTTATCTCTCTTGGTAGAGAACTTACGCATAGCAGCATAACTCTTAACCTTATCCATCAGCTTATTCCCTTCAAACAAACTGATTTCCAAATCATATAGAGAAGGAGAATCCGGTGACCATAACTTTACATCAGCTGGCATAGCGACTTCAACAGGAACACCATTAATAGAAATCCCTTTAGCCACCAACTCCTTACCATCGAACACCTTTACTTCTATTTTGCTCGAAAGCTTCTTCTTATCAGTAGCAACCTCTACCACCAACTTATTCAAGTCGATATCAGGGGTTGTCTTGATGTTCGTAATAAACTGTGCAGGCACAGATTCCAGCCACACCGTCTGCCATATTCCACTTACCGGCGTATACCAGATACCCGACGGTTTATTCACTTGTTTTCCTCTAGGCTGAGTACCATTATCAGTAGGGTCCCAAACTTTTACCACCAGTTCATTCTCTCCATTTTTTAAAGCAGGAGTGATATCAAATGAGAAAGGAGTAAAACCTCCTGTATGTTGTCCTATTTTGATTTGATTTACCCAAATATCAGCCTTCCAGTCAACAGCTCCAAAATGTAACAATACACGTTCACCTTTCCATTTTGATGGTACAGAGAATTTGCGTTGATACCACAAGTCATTATCCTTTCCAAGCCTTTTTCCAACACCGGACAAACTAGACTCTATCGCAAAAGGAACCAAAATCTGTCCATCATATTTTTGAGGAGCAGCCTGCCCTACCGGAGCAATGGCATAATTCCATAACCCATTCAGATTCATCCAATCCGGACGTTCCATAATTGGACGGGGATACTCGGGCAACACATTCTCAACATCTATTTTGGTAGCCCATTCTGTTTTAATTCGTTCTCCTGCAGGCTTCCACTGGGCAGACAAGTACGAACAATTTAAAAATACAACTAATAAGATAATCAATTGTTTCATCATGATATAATTTAAAAGATTTCTCCAGATACAACCTGCATCACTTTATTTTTTCAGGAAAGTTTCAGCGCGTCCGGGAGTATAAAGTTCCCATAAAGAAGCAACCGTCCATCCTGGGGCAAAAATATCATTATAATATCCTTTACCATTCTTTCCATAGTCCCAGTTAGTGTGCTGAACTACTTCCGGATAATAACCCACTTTGGCAATTCCACACATATGCCCTTCATGGGGTAACAACTGACGCATAGAGGTCGAAATCACCTCTGCAAAATCTGACAAGCGGTTCTCTTTATACTCTTTAGATAACCAACGAAGTACGTCAGCAAATTCGAAGATAAATACGTCGATATGATTATTTTCTACTGACACATTTCCCCAACCACGAGTCTTCATACCGATATCTCCCAACATTTGTCCGGGAGCAAACGGAACATCCCATAAATAATACCAGGACAAAGCAAAATATGCGGCTTTCTTTGTCAAATCAGCATAATGTTTATGTTCTTCACCTTTCGTTATCAGTGAGAGATAATACGTAGCAGTAGCTGTATATAACGACGCTTCTTTATCTTCACAGTTTGCATCCAGTGTAGAAGAAAAATAATCAGCTTTGGAGATCAGCTCCTTTTCAAGATACTCGGCTGTTTTTCTGGCACTGGCAAGATATCGCTTGTCTTTGAAATACTTATATCCCATCACCAATGGCAATGTAGCTGAAGGAGTACTACCACCGCTCTTATCAACAATCGTAAAATCATCACGGAATTTTCTTGGGAAACTTCCATCAGCATTTTGGAGTTTCAGAAACATCTCAAACATTTGCTTTACCCGCTGTTCCCATTCCGGATGTTTGCGCCCTTGCTCCTTTTCGTACGCCAGGAAATGAAGCATCGCATAAATTCCCTCAGACTGACGTCGAATACTATGCACCGGTTCCTCAAATCCACGGTTTAAGTTAACAAACTCCTTAAAGAAACCTGCCGGAGTAAAACCGTTCTTCAAATAACTATCAAAAATCTTTAGACTATTGTCTTTCAATTCTTCGCGATTATTCTCCCAGCCATACTCCCATGCATTGAATGCATTCAAAAGAACACGCCCGACAAAACCTATTTCTGCCTCACCATTACTTTTACAATCATCCGTACGCAAACCTACACCCGAATTATAGGTCAATTCCGGCCTACTTACCAAGCTATTCACAAAGTAATGACTAAGTGTCTGCTTCATTTCCGGAATAGAATAAGGAGTATCAACAGGTTTCGGAGCATAAGTATCATAAGAATATTCCCAAGTCTGACGTATAAAATCGGAGAAATCATCAGCACTACTTTCTGAGATTTCCCAAGTTAACATTACGTTTTCCCCTTTCTTCAATAACTGAAAAGCTTCTACCTTAGGAGCCAATGTCAATTTACGGATATAGCTTCTGGGAGCTTCCTGATAAGGAAAACCGAAAGAAAGGGCAGCCACTCCATTCTGGTTCTCAAAACCTGTAAAGCCCAGAGATGTTTTTCCGGAAAGAATTACTTCACCTTCTTTATGCGTAGTCAAAGCGTCAGTCGTAAACTTATCCAGCCGGTTTACCGTCATATATCGCTTGTCCTTTTCATTATAAATTCCGGTCAGTGGAGCACTCAACCTGTCCTCACGGACTACCCAACTATCAGATGTATGAAACGAAGGAGCTTCTTTAGGTGAACGCAGATTGCGACGATACCAGAATCCGGGCATATAAAACAAACAATCGTCATGGCGGAAACCAGTAACTACCTTCTGTCCATAATTAAAGTACACATCCTCCAGAGCTGTAATACACATGTCAATATGTAGACGTCCATTAGTTTCTTTGATCTTCTGAGAAATCGTCAGCGGAATGCTTTCAGATGCAACTAACTGATAGGTAGAATTATCATTCTGCACTCTCTTCAAAATTAAAGGGTACTGCTTGGCCTTATTTCCAGGCACTTTCAAAGAAACATGTGCATTCACCTGTTCCGGCGTATAGTCAACAGCCTTAACAGTTCCGGTCAATAGTACAGTAGCTATTCCACAAAGCAAGAATTTTAAGTTCATACAGCTCATCATAATTATATGAATCAGCAACTAATTCTGATTCTGTTAATACTTTATTTAGATATATTTTCAAGCCATTCCGGCTCTTATCAACGAGTACAAAATTAGCGAAGATCACTCTATCTCAGTAAAACAAATTGAGCAATTAGTAGAAGAATCCGTTCTAAATGTACGTAGAATGAATAAAATAATACCAAAACAGAACATATAATGTCCTTTTTTCCATCCATCCATTGCCGGTATCAGAGATATTCTATTTCATAGAACCATATCCATTATTATAAAAAGAACCGCAGTTTCCCCTCTAAAAAGGGAAACTACGGAATATGATTTACTGTGATTTACTCAGCAATAAAACAAGGACAAGGAATAATCAGTTATTTCTCTAAAAGAGCGACAGTACACCAAAGAACGGGACCTTGTCCATGATAATCACCAGTACGACGAGGACGATCATAATAATACTGCAAGTCATTCTTTTTATTTGTTCCTACACAAACAGCTTTTACTTGATTCTTTTCGTTAACGTATGGAACTAAAGCCAGCCACGCTTTTCGAGCAGCAGGTGCATATTCGTCAGCATCCAGCCAACCATTCTTAACCCCCATTATGAATGCGAAAGTAAACATAGCCGATCCTGATGATTCCGTCCAGCAATCAGGTTTATCAATCAGTTGGTTCCACAACCCTTCTGCATTCTGATATTCTTTCAAACTTTTCATCATCTTCTGATAACCTTCTAAGATACGGGCACGGTCTTTATGTTTTTTGGGCAAACACCGGAGCAACTCCGACATACCCGCTGCCATCCATCCATTTCCACGTCCCCAATAGTAAGGAACATCCGGAGCATGTTAGGAAAGTCCATTCGGACGTTGCAGCTCGTCCAAGTACATAACCATTTCTTTCGCTGCCCGGTCAATATATTTACGGTCTTTTGTCACTTTGTATGCGTGGGTCTGCACAATCGTAATCATATACATGTCATCAATCCACAAACGTGTTTGCCAAGAATATCCTTTTTCAGCCCATTCTTTTTCTTTTGGTTTGGCATTTGCAGGAACTTCCCATTGAGAATCAGCATAAGGCAATCCCAGATACCAGTATTTCTTATCTTTTGTCACGTGGTACATTTCCAGTGGCAAGCTGCCAAACATATTCAAATCAACATGATTCATAATCGGTTGCAATGCTTTCTCTGATGTAAACAGAGGTTCAAACTTATTCTGCAAAAGTTTAATCAGCTCTTTATCTTTTGTTACCGCAGCATATTTTAGTGCACCATTCCAATAAAACGTCTCTGGATACCCAATCCATTTACCGGCATGAAGCGCGTGCTTCTCACCTATAAAGCGATATGCCAAACGCTTGCCGACCTCTTCAGGGGTATAACCCTCCGGAAAGTCCGTCAACAACTTAGTCTGAGCACATAATAGTTGAAAAGGTAGCAAAAGCAATAATAAAAGTAGTTTTTTACACATAACGACTTATTTTTATTTATTATACAATTATAGAATATATACAACTAATCATCTAACTTTCAGATTCCTTACATTATCGCATACAGCCACTGCTATTCTCGAGTCTGCGCAACCATAATAGAGATATAATTTCTTCTTATAATACGCCAATCCCTCAATAAACACCGTTCCATCTTTGTATTGCCCACTTTTCTCAAAAGAGGCCTCAGGTACAAAGAAAGGTTTATCTAACCGATCCAAAACTTTATAAGGATCATTATTATCAAACAAGAGTTGTCCTGCACAATAGGCTCCTGCCGGATAATCGGTGTCCCTCTCTTTTCCTGCATTTTTTCCATTATATAGAAGTACGATCCCCTTTTTAGTCCGTATTGCCGGAGGTCCGCATTCTGTCATCTGACAGTCAAAATGACCTTTACGCGGTCTCGCCAACTTCTTTAATTCATTCTTCTCGTCCAGCACTGGATACCAGTCCACAAGATTGTCAGAAGTAGCTGCATGAACAGCATACTCTCCCCAGTACATGAAATACTTGCCATCTACTTTATCAATAACAAGCTTTTCTTTCTTTACTTTAGTCAGTATGGAAGCGGATTTACTGGCTATTTTAGTGAAACGTCCGTCACAGGCCTTTTCAAAAGCGGGTCCATGCT
>OGNM01001491.1_pt1 | contig 10043 bp, 6 predicted proteins | sample 1573441 | NCBI WGS metagenome assembly OGNM01 (sample SAMEA2581915, study PRJEB24529) | metagenome | biome: Human gut stool | place: China | collected 2011
CTGTCACCGGATTCTCTTGTTCATCCTGATAGGTATATTGCGTTTTACGCTGGCTTAAATCTACAGTATTCCCCTCCTTATCTTTACTGTTATATTCAGCAAACATTTGAGGAATAGCTCCCATATCCGTCCATCCTTCCGGGGCTATCTTTATATTAAAAATCGTATTGAGATATACAGCTATCGGAGAATTGTGCCAGGGACGCCCCAACTTCTGTTTACCGTCGGCAGCAGAGGCATTGCCATCCACAATGCAATCACGGAAAATATATCCGAACTTTGCATCCTTATGACAGGGAGCGACAATTACAGAACCGCTACGTACATTATATAATGTACAGTTTTCAAGTAAAGCATCTCCCCCACCATAAAAATAATCGACTGCACCTTCAATCCAACAGTCTTTCACATAGTGGCGGTGAGAATCATTAGTAGAAGTCATCCAGGTGTCTTGAAAAGAACGGAAAATGCAGTTATTGAACGCTGCACAATCTGCCTGGCTGCTCATAGCCAATGCCTGTGGACCATTCTGGCTCTCTACCCCCCAATCATTCACATAAGAGATATTCTCAGTATAGAAATGATCGGCTTTCACCTTAACAACGCTTCCCTCAAACTTATAGACTTCGGAAGAAGGATTATGAACCGAATGTTTCCAAAAAGCCGTCCTTGCCGATTCTGTACCTTCTTCAGGCTTTCCACCTACATTCAGGAGATGATGAATGATGGTTTTATCCTTGTCCTGACCGATCAGGTGGACATACGTTTTGGTTTCGGGTATTACCACATGTTCCCGGTACGAACCGTTCTTTACGAAAATCAACCACGGCTCTTGCCGGTTGTCGGGTACTGCATCAATAGCAGCCTGAATGCTTGTGTAGTCACCACTACCATCCTGGGCCACTACAGCCTGAAATGGTGATGCAGTATTCCGGGCATGACCTCCTAATAAAATGCCCATAAATAATGCCGTAAGAATTATCTTCTTCATACTTAATATATTTAATAATTGGTTTGAATTTTACTTTACCAGGCCGTTCAGATAAACTTCCAGATTGGTATAACCTTCTTTACTCAATGTAGTGGCAATGCCATCGGAAACATCTTTCGGATTCAGTCCATGGGCCGCTTCCCAAACATCGGGTATGCCGTCTCCATCAGTATCCCGCAGTTCATCGGCTGTAATGCCTCCATCGCTCAATGTAGGCCAAGGGTTGGTGGCTCCTTCCGGTTTCACATCTGCCGGCAAGTCTATCAGGCCGGGAACACTTTCCGCTCCTTTTGTCACACTACCGATATAGGTAGCCGTACCGTTTCTGGTTTCTTCTATAACACGTATATCAATGGCATCCCGTTGCCTGGAACATCCCGCTTGATCCAATACGAGTTCATAAGCTTGTTTTGCACTATGAGTAGTGATAATGCCTGCATCCAGAGGTTCGGACAGACGCATTTCCTTTTTCACTTTCTTTGTGAATGTATTGTCACAAGAAGCATTATTGATTTGCCCGTAAATACCTTTGGTCCAGTTATCTTGGGTTACTTCCTCATTTCCTTCGATGATATTGCCGTCTACATAAAATTTCCCCCATACGTGTTCCATTGGTTTCCAGGCATTGGGAGTGCCGTCTGCATTCATGCAATACTTCTTTATGCGTACTCCTATGGCGGCAATACGGTAGCGGACAGGGCTGTTTTTCGGTGTAGCCGGTCCTGGTTTATAATAATTGTTCACAATATTGACACACATGCCTTCTCCGCCATAGCAACCGTTTCCGGCCCAGTTGTAGAATACGTTATTCCTCATATCCATGTGTTCGCGTTCCTGAGTAAATGGACGAGGCCCCAGACGGGGTACACGACTTTCGTGATGTGCCAGCAGATTATGATGAAAAGAAGCTTTTGCTCCTCCCCAGATCGCTCCATATCCATGTTTGCCTTTAGCATGACCTGCTGTGCGAAGACTTTCGGAAACCAGGCACCATTGAACAGTCAGATTCTCACCACCATATATAGAACAACATTCATCTACCGACCAACTAATAGAGCAATGGTCAATGATCAGATTCCTGCAATCTGTACTTCCAAGTCCGTCAGGCTCTCCACCTCCTTCGTTGCCTACACGAAAACGCAGATAGCGGACTATTACATTATCAGCATTGATAGTTACCGGATAACGGGCTATACAGACACCTTGTCCCGGCGCACTCTGCCCGGCAATGGTTAAATCCCCATTAGTGATATCAAGGCGTTTATCCAGGAAGATCGTTCCAGCTACATCAAAGACAACCGTACGTGCTCCCTCCTGTGATAGGGCGTAGCGTAACGTCCCTTCCTGCAGACCATCTTCCAAAGTCGTTACATGATAGACTTTGCCTCCACGGCCACCTGTTGTATTCCGCCCGAAGCCTTCAGCGCCGGGAAAGGCTATCAGTTCCTTTGTTGTTTCCGTTTGTTCGTCATCAGGCAGGACACTCGCTCCTGCCGGTATGATTGGAAGCAGGAATAAGGCCAGACATAAGAAACGTATAATGTACGCCCCGTTCATTCTGTTTTTCATTTCGTTTTTCATATATACTCTCTTCTAAGATTGGTTCATGTGATGCAAAAGTGAGGAATCCATAGTAAAAAGAGGGGGAAAAACTGATAGAAAAGGGGGACTGATGCTATAAAACGGCGAAAACCACCTATCAAACCACATTCACACCAAAAGACGGCTTCCCGATTGAAACCTCCGTTTCATATCGACAAGCCGCCCGTCTCCCGTTACAGGAGTGCTTTCAAATAGGTAAAAACGATGAAAGCAATATTTATAATCTATTCTGGATATCTGAGTTACTATTACGTTGCCCTTTACTGCGGATATCTCCACCAAATGTGTAGGAAACGCCGATGCGGAAACCGGTAAAGGCAAACTGATTATCTGTCGTCATCCGGACACCGTTGGATACCGTCTCAAGTTTGGAATGACTGATCAGGATATTATTCACATTCAGGCTAAGACTGAGTTTATTATCCAGCATACGATAAAGCAAACCTGCACTGATACCGTAATTAGGCTTTATCAGATAAACCCCACTATATTGACGCGAAGTGAACCAACCGGAAAGCGTTCCAATGAATGTCTTCTTCGAATTGAAGAAGAACGTATTGCGCAAACTGGCATTATAAGCCCATCCTTTCTCTTCGGCAGATGTGGAAGCGGCGCTGGAAGTCGTACGGCTATAGTTTACCCCATGCTGTACATAAGCCTGCATCCATCCTGTACGGAATGTATATGAATTATTCAATCCAAAAGAGTGCGTTTCCATAAAGTTATCCCACAGGAAAGAGCTGACATTTGTTTCCGGATCCAAACCTACCACCTGGAAGAATACATCGTCCGAATAAGAATAGAAAGCGGAAAAATTAAGATTGTTCTTAAATGTATATCCCAATTCGGCATTATACGTATAACTCGGTTTCAAATCTTCCTTTCCACAAGCATAAGTGTACTTATTCTGATAGAAAGGGAACGGATTCACCATATTCTGCGAGGGGCGTGAAATACGGTTGGATAAGCTAAGATTCAATGCATTCAGTTCATTAGGTGAGTACAAGAAGTAGAGCGTAGGAAACAGACGGGTATAATCATGCTTGTCTGTCTTATTCGCCGACTCGGAAATACCGGTAGTACGGGTGTGCTCCATACGTACGCCCAACTGCATAGAAAACTGTTTGGAGAACGCACGATTGTAATCGGCATAAAGGGCATAAATCTGTTCCTTATAGTGGAAGTAATCATCCTGCACCAGTGTCGGGTCCGAAGTATCATAATTGATGCGATTGCGGGTATCTGTGAAAGAGACCTTGGCTCCTGCAGTTACCTTATACTTTTCAAACGGAAGTGTAAAGTCGAGTGCAGAAGAGAATACGTCTACCTTACGGTCTTGCAGATAGCTATAATCAAAATTGGTTCCAGGTATTGCTACACCGTCAGGAGTCTGAGTGTCAGACAGGAACCCCATGTGACTATCTCTTTTATCATACAGGTAATCCACATCCCAGGTCATCTTTTTACCCTTATCACCCCAGGATTTGTCAGTATGGAAATTCAAGTTAACGCGGTCGGCTTTAGTTCCTTCCTCACTGTCAGAGAATAAAAGAGAGTCCAGACGGGCAGTAGCCACGTCATAAACTTCCGTAATAGAAACTGCTTTGGAATCTTTTGGGTTATTGTGGTTGTAAACAGCTTGCAAACCTACAGTCCAGTTATGCTCCAAAGCAACGTCCACACCTGCCTGACCATAATAACTCTGCATATACTTCTTGTAATCCGTACGTCCGTCCCAGGTATTCTTGGCGAAATAGCGGCGGTTTGCTTCACGCGTTTCATAGTTACCTTGTGTGGTACCTGCATTGACGAATGAGGATACACGGCCTTTACTGATATTCAGGTTTACTCCGCCATAACCGTAATTATCCTTCTCACCGACATTATACGAAGTGGATACCGTACCTCCCAAGTAATCTTTAGGACGCGATTTCAGGCGTATGTTGATGATACCTGCATTACCTGCTGCATCATACTTGGACGGTGGAGTGGTGATCACTTCTACTTTCTGTATCTGCGAAGCGTCATAAGACCGGAGATAGTCGATCAGTTCGTCGCCGGAAAGTTTCGTTTCACGGTCGTTGATATACACTTTCACGCCTCCTTTACCTATAATATCAATGCTATTCTGTCCTACACGCAAACCAGGTACTTCGCGCAAAAGGTCGAGTGCATTTCCACCGGCAGAGGCAATGGAGTTGTGAGTATCAAAAACCACTCTGTCCACCAGACGTTTAATTACCGGACGGGCGGCTGTGACAGTCACTTCATTTAAAAAGGTAGAAGAGGATTTCAGGGTGAGCATACCTACATTCTTATTTTCCTGTAAAGAGACAGGCAGGTAGATGTCTTCACAACCGATTAGAGTGATATGCAACAGATATTTCCCTTTAGGTTGAGTAAAAGTAAAACAACCTTGTGCGTCCGTCAGCATACCTGTAATGTATGTACTGTCTTTAGCTTGCTTTAAAAGGATGTTTGCTACTTCCATCGGCTGATTGTTTTCATCTTGTACGCAACCGGAGAGTTGATAGCTTTGAGCAGAAATAGAAACCGCTACACATAACATAAGGAATAAGAACGTAAGTCTTCTCCCAATAGACTTCATTGAATTTGCTTTCATCGTTTGATTGATTTTAATGTTTCACTTTTCGTTTTTACCTGATGCAAATTTAAGGGTGAAACGTATCTCAAACGGTCTATATCAGGATATAAAAGTTCTATATCAGCAGCACCATCACACCTCATTATCAATAAATTACACTCTTCTTTCTCTATATTTACCTTTTTAAGGTCTATATACTATCTATATGCATTGAAGAAAGGGTTCATTTTTGCTGGGTTATGAACACAATCCAACTCCTGATCCGCATAAATAATATTAAGTTTCAGAGGTTAAGCCGCCGCATCGCCACTTTTATCCCTTTTCGCTGCGACGGTTAAGGAAAATTGTAGTAGGTACTTATTCTTTCCACCATGGAGAAAGTTGCTTTCCATCACGGGGAAACTTTCTTTCCACCATGGTGGAAAGAAAGAAACTCCACGGTAGAAAGAATAAGCGTTCGGATGGAAAAGCCTAACCGTTGGAAGGGAAAAAGCATAGGAATGCCTAAGAAAGGAATTAGCTATTGCATTTAGTTCATTTCTTTCCGGATATGAATTAGTTGACGAGAAAACAAGCCTTATTTCTCTAAAATGAACCCGACAATGTCCTCCTTCTCTCCCATTCCAAGTTTCTTTCGGATATTTGTCTTCCGCTGATAAATGGTTGGAATGCTTTGTTGTGTCACAACACTAATCTCTTTCGTCGAGAATTCTGCGCAAAGCAGACAACAAAGCTGCTGTTCCTTATCAATAAGCACAGAACCGAAACGCCGGTTCATTTGGGTATAGAACCCATTATATATACGGTCGATTACGGGATACAGATCCTCCCACACTAAAAGGCTTTCTACCGGCAACTCGCGGTTCGTGATACCGGATATACGACGAAGCAACTCCTGATTTTGAGATGTAGGTTGTGTAGCAACCAAGCGTATAATGCCCAACTGTTGCAAAAGTATCTTTCGGAAAAACTGTCCATCTTCCACTTCTTTATCAGTACTTCCGGCAACTCTCTGTTCATCATCTCCTTTTGTAGCATCTGCCAGCAAGCGATTTAGTGTTTCAATACGTTCTTCCGCCTCAATCAAGCGATGACGACGCCTCCGGATATAAAAAAAGGCCCCGCCACCTACTACAACCAACAACAGCAAACAGCCTAATAATGTCAGCTGTGCCTCTTGCCGTTCCACCGTCAGCATCAAGTTAGCATTCGAAAGTGACTCTTTGCTTTCGTCCTTTCGCCGGATAGTACTTTGCAAAGCATAAAGGGCATTGTGAACAGAGTCATTATATCGCATCACTTTCAGGAAGTCAAACGTACGATGACGAGTATAATCTATCAATCCCTGATAATAACTCATCATATTTTCTGTGGTCAGAAACTTCTCCTGACAAGCAAGCAGCGATCTGCCCTGATCGAGATAATATTGGGCAGAATCAAGTTTTCCCATCTTTAGAAAACATTCTGTCAGCACCAGATCAGTCATTGCAATCTGCCCTCCGTCCGGCGTCAGGCTTCGCAAGCGTTTCGAAACAACTGCTGCCTTTTCGTAATCATTGCCGATATAAGACAACATTTGTGCATAGTTTCGCAGATAATGTACCAAGCGAGCCGTATCCTTCTTCTGCTCCACCAAGGCAATGCTCCGGTCCATATAGTAAGAAGCAGAATCATTCCCCTGCAGTCCCATGGCAATACCCAAAGAATAGTACAATCCTTCATCTTCACGAATAGCAATCGCCCGGAGATGTGCTTCTATTGCCTTTTTATAGTCCTTATCAACATATACATGCCTGTTAGCTTTCTCAGCAAGCATGCTGACCATCAGATAAGTATCTCTACAGGCTGTAGCTGCTGCGATACCACTATCAAGTACAGACATAGCTTCTTCATGTCTTTTCTGCCAATATAAATACTTGGATTTCAACACAAATGAATTAAGCATTTTCACCGTGTCCGGACCGGCAACAAAGTAATCGAATGCCGGAAGAATCAGAGAGTCCTCCGTCATGGAATTTCCCCGTACATTATGCACAAATGTACGCAGCCAACCATACAGCATCTTTTCCTCAAACGGCAACCGCTCCGGATTCTTGATTGATGACAGAAGCTTCATAGCACTATCCGAATTTCCATAAATCACTGCATCCGCCTGGCGAAGCAAAGTAGTATTGTCCGTATGCCTGCAAGCACACAGCAGAATACTACTTATGATGAAAAGATATAAGAGTTTCTTCATATAGTATAGCCCTTCACAGGCAACAAAGGTATAGTCTCCTTTCTAAATCACTGTACAACCGCATCACGTAGTTGCTTCAAAGCCTGCTCCAGCACCGAATGGGGACAACCGATATTCAATCGCATAAAACCTTCTCCCGGCACACCGAACATGGTTCCATCATTCAGAGCCAAGTGTGCTTTCTCTGCAAAAAGACGAGTCAATGCCTCTTGTGTCAGCCCTAAAGCGCGACAATCCAGAAAAACAAGGTAAGAAGCCTGCGGACGTATCATACTGATGCCCGGAATATATTCTTCCAGGTAGTTCTCAGTAAAGTCTATATTTCCTTTTATATAGTCGAGCATCTGTTCCAGCCATTCTGCACCATGCATATAAGCCGCTGCCGCACCGATATAAGCAAGCAAATGTCCTTCGGAAAACTCACCAGCTTCCATAAAAGTCTGGAAACGCTCACGAATACCTTTATCAACAGTGATTGCATACGAACTGCCCAACCCCGGCATATTGAATGCTTTACTGGGAGCCATAAAAACAAGAGAATTTGCAGCTGCTTTTTCAGAAACCGTGGCAAACGGATGATGCTTATAAGGTGGCAAAGTCAAGTCAGCATGTATCTCATCAGAGATCACAAAAGTACCACTGTCATAACAAATGGCAGCTATTTCTCTCAGTTCATCCGCCGTCCAGACACGCCCACCGGGATTATGAGGATTACACAGAATGAGCACTTTACAATCTTGTATATCTTTGCGGAAACGTTCAAAGTCAATCTGATACTGTCCGTCACATAGTTCCAGAGGCGAATATACCACTTCACGCCCCATGCGTTCGGTCACCAGAAAGAAAGGATGATAGACAGGAGTCATCACCATCACTTTATCACCCGGATTAGTGAAACACTGCAAGGCAAAAGCCTGTCCACGGACAATCCCCGGGACAAATGTCAACATCTCACGGGATATATCCCATCCGTGACGATCGCGCAACCATGCACAAATGGAAGTATACCATTCTTCACAGGCAAAAGTATATCCCAACACCTCATGTTCCAAGCGCTTTTACCCACATAGGGAGTAAATCATCACGTCCCCAGATATTTTTTACGCCATCCCACTTCACGGAGTTGGTACCACGGCGTTCAATGATTTCATCAAAATTGTATTTCATCGTTCTATTTCTATTTACGTAAGTCACACAAATCATAGTACCCATTCTCATATCGGAAAGAGTACAAACACCGCCACATCCCACACCGCATGCGACACGATCAGTGTCCCTAACTTCTGCGGATACAGCCTGTAAGCCAGCCCCCAGATAGCTCCAACTATCAATGCTGCCATCACCAACATAAAGTTAAACGACCAAATGTGCACCAAGGCATAGACCAGCGGCGTCACAATGAACCCTGTATTCGGGTTCCAACGTTTTGATAGTGCATTCTGTACATAGCCACGCCAAAAGATTTCTTCTGCAGGGCCTATCAATATGAGTAGCAGTATAGAGAGTAGCCAGGGATTTTCCCCGGTCTTCATACCATAAATAAGTTCCACCTGCGGGCGGGCAAAATCAAAAAGCCAGGCAGAAGCTTTATCCCCTACCCAGAATATTCCCCATAATACAACGGACAAGGCCACACCTCCGGCAATATTCTTCCAATCGAACTTCACATCTTCTACCCACCACTGCGGACGAAGTGCAAAAGACATATTCATCAGTATAACCGCTGAAAAGCTCATTGCTGTCCAGAAGTTGAATATGCCGCTTGTCCAGGGAGAGAACATGAAAAACCACAAGAAAGCAGCTATCAATAAAGGGATAATAATTCGTTTCATACTATATTAAAAATGTAACCGTAAACAGTAAGCTGAACAAGAGTTGCAGTTTCGCAGTCTTTTCATCCAGATTAGAGATTACAATAATCCCTTCTTTCGGTAACCGCAACATGGTACGCGCATTGGCTATAGCCGGCAGAATTCCTATTATAGTCAGCAGAGACCACCATGGGAAGTAGCCCAGTAGTACACAAATCGCAATCCACAAAAATGGGAACAGTACTTCAAACATATAAAGGTAAATATCAGTCTTCACTCCCAACTTCATAGCAAGAGTACTGATCTTTGCCCGTACATCCGTACCGATATCACGCGTATTATTAGCATGCAAGATGGCTACTGTTATCAATCCTACCGGAACAATGATCAACCATACATCAGGCAGGAATTTCCCCATTGTTATATAAGTTATTCCCAAAGTAGGCAGAATGGCATAAGCCACGAAAATAACAAAATCACCGAAAGCCCGGTACTTCAGACACGGATAGAGCAATGAACACATGGCACCGCAAACTCCTATCCATAACAAGGGAAGTCCGGTACGCATAACCAGCCAAAGACCGATAATCACTGCCGGTACCATTAATCCTATAGCCAGATTACGTATTTCCAATGGCATGAATTGCCCACTCGTCAGGGTCTTCACACCGAAGGTATCTACGCGGTCCACTCCTCGTTCAAAGTCGAAATAATCACTCCATGCATTTCCCGAAGCATGGAAAATAACAATACCGACCAACGCCAGCAGTCCGTTCGCCCACTCTATTACCCCGT
>OGNM01001497.1_pt1 | contig 10021 bp, 8 predicted proteins | sample 1573441 | NCBI WGS metagenome assembly OGNM01 (sample SAMEA2581915, study PRJEB24529) | metagenome | biome: Human gut stool | place: China | collected 2011
TTTCAAAGTCTGTTGAAGGCATCAGAGACGGACGGCAGATAAGCTACGAAGCATTTAAGTGGCTCGGAATACCATATTGTGAGCCAACTGAGCAAGAGAAGATTTCCACCCTATTTTCTGCTTTCCATGAACCGCAGCTATGCTAACTACGCCTTCAGCTGTCATTGCAGCTGCCACAGCAGATATACTACGATTTGTCTGTTTCTATCGAAATCTTTTTTTCATAAAGAGCATTTTTCTCAAGTATTTCCCGGAATGCTGACGAATTTTCTCCCAGTGCCAGCCCCTTGATCTCCATGTATTCATCATAATCATAGAGGTACACTGTGATCTCGGATATATCGTATCCGCTGACCGCCAGCTCGTTGGTATTGTTTCCTGCGTATGTCAGTTTTCTTCCATCTTTATCCAACACTACGGTCACAACAAGATGATCTTCCGGGAAAATGTCATATACCGTAAGCTCCACCGGAGAGACTTCGATTTTTTCCAGCCCGAAGCCTGCCTCATTTGTTTCGCCTATCTCTATGACCTGCATTTCCTTATCGCTCTGCGCAATGGAAAACTCTGGGAATTTCCAACTTCCGCGTACTGTCTCCTTAGAAGCCCCCTTCGGATATAGGAAAAAATACGGGATTTCCAGTTGCAGTGTCATGTCTTCCGGAATCTGTTCATAGTATCCCTGATCCCCTGTCTGGATCGATTTGTAATCGATACGGATCAGTCCCAGAAAAGTATGTTTATCCACAAGTTGCCCCACAAGCGCCCTGCCCCCGTGTACCGGATCGCCGCTTCGGAAGGAATACTCCTCCAGCGTTGCGATCATGATCTGACTTTTTCCGTCGCTGTCCGCTGACATCTCCGGGAATCCCTCTTCGCTCTCCATTTTTACCCCCAGGAAAATTGCCTGGTTTGTGGCATAATAATCCGTCAAGGTAATGGTGTAGCCCTGATCCGATACCTGATACTGCGCCGGTTCTGTAGCTTCCACACTGGTTTCCGTACTCTGGATCCCGGGGGCTCCGGTATTGTTGTCCCCAGCCTCTTCTCTCTCCCCGGCATTGTATTTTCCTTGCCCTGTTGGTACCAGCGTTACAATTTCTTCTGTCGGAATCTCCTGGAACCCCAGCAGCTCCTGTACCCGTTCTATCACGCTGCCGATCAAAGGCAGTTCTTTTGCCAAGACCGGATTTGCCGCACAGAATCCAATAGCTACAACAATCGCTGCCGCAGCAGCCCCCGTCTGCACAAACTTTCTTTTTCGACTCTGTCTTTTTTTCTTTTCCGATCTTTCTCTGATAATTCCGTATGCTTCCTCTATTTTTCTGTCAATCAACGGACTGTTTGTCATGGCTATTCTCCTTTCCTACACCCATCTGCGATCTCAGATGTTCTCTGCCCCGGTGAATTTTACTCTTCACCGTATTTTCTTTCATATGGAGCAGCTGTGCGATCTCTCCTATGGAAAACTGTTCCCCATAATACATCTGGAAGATCAGCCGGCTGTCCTCCGGCAGAGTTTTCAACAGATCATTGAATTCCAGATCTGTACTGAAATCATAGAACTGTGAAGCTTCCTCCGCCTCGTTCATGGGAACCGTCCGACTCCTGTGCCGTCTCATTGCAATACATTGGTTGATCAGAATACGAATCAGCCAGGTTCTGAAATATTCAGCTTTTCGTAAGGTATCCAGCTTTTCAAAAGCTGAAAGTATGCTCTCCTGCATGGCATCGGCAACATCCTCTTCGTTCCCCAGATAAGCGAACGCGATCCGTATCATGCTCTGCCTGTTCTGTTCCATCAGGGCAATGAAAGCTTCCGCGTCTCCCTTTTTCGCTTTTTTCACCAGTTTCTCCATGGTTCCTCCCGTTCTTCATCCGGCCGGATGCCTTGCAAGGTATTTTGTGTTCACATACATTAGATAAGCATATCGTATTTTCGGTTGCAGAAAAATAAATTTTTTCCATAAAAAGTTTTTCCATAAAATAGTAAACAGCTTCCGAAGTTTCCCTCGAAAGCTGTTCTTAAAGCTATTTGAACTACTCCACTACTACCGTTCCGTCTTCCTTCACGGTGATGTCCATATCATCTTTCACATACATAAGGAATTCCTCACCCAGGCTGTCGATCACGGGCATCTGCACGTTATCCAGCCATACATCCGCCAGGATTGCTCCGGCTGCTGCCAGAGAATCAATGGGCTGTGAGAAAAGCATGCATGCCGGCTGCCTGTTCATGGAGCAGGCACAGTAAAGTACCAGTCCGCCGGTGGTAGATCCTATGGTCGTCGGCAGGCACAGGGCCTTGCCCGCCATCTGTTTGCCGTAGAGATCGGGGTTATTCTGATCTCCGCAGGTTGCTTTTTTATCGCCGAACTGCAATGCCTTCTGGAAAGATGCCAGTGTGTTCAGACCCCCGTGAGACACCAATGCTTTGGCTGTTACGGTTCCGGAGGCTACGATTCTTCCTTTAAATTCTTTCATTTGTCCGCTCCTCCCTTCGTAATCTGCTCTAAGATCTCAGCATCGGTATAATATCTTGCGCTGGTATAGGTACGCAGCTTGTTGCTGGAAGTAATGACCGGCATCTTCTCGCTGAGAGGATTGTTCATATACATTAACGGGCAGATATAGGAAGTAATAACTCCCGTTGCCTTTAACGTCTCCGCATAAGGAGTCTCCTGAAATTTTTTCAGTACCGCGGGTGCCGCCGTGAATACGGTAGGAATACATACTCTGGTTCTACCGGCTTCTTTCAGGCTCTGAGAGACTTTTTCCGTCCAGTCGATGAGCTGCTGTAAGCTCATATGGGGGCATCCCATGAAACACAGCTTCGGCTTTGCATCCTTCTTTTTCCAGATCACCGGATAGCTCTCATAGACCCTCTGAAGTTCCGCATCATCTACCACGTAGACTTTTGCATCCTCCGCGATCAGATCTTTTCCGTATTTTACAGCCTCCGGAGTGATATTTTCCACATGGTACAGACCTACCGCACCGTTGGAAGCAGTCGCTGCGCCGAAGTCTTTCAGATAGGTCTTTGCTGCATCATCCAGTTCACCGCCCAGCCACTTGTCCAGTCCTACGATATAGGGAACATCCGCCATGACTTTCATACCAATGGCAGATCCAAGCAGCTGTGCTTCCGGCTTCTTCGTTGTCTCGATCTTCACGATCCAGGTGGCTTTTCTGCCTTCATCTGTCAGCAGTCCGAAATGAGGCACATACCCTACTACCGAGCCCATGAGGTCAATGATACCGGAGTTACGATTGCATCTTGCCCCCAATACGGAGTTGGCATAAACCACTGCGGAAGACTCAGACCAGGACAGCACCTCTCCCATGGCCGGGGTATTTCCCACTTCATCCATGTAACAGGTGCAGGTGTAAGCATCCTTTTCCATGATACCCAGCTGTGTCAGCTGTTTCTCGTAGTCATCCTGCTTGGTGTACATGAAATTCTTGAACACAAAATCCTGTAAAAAAGAACTGGGCACATTGGGATCCAGTGGTCTCGGATCGGCGGAAAATTTCTGTTTGGATACATTGCCGGATTCGATCAGCTGATTCATCAGTTCATACACCGGTGCCAGTGCTTTCAATCCGAAAGAGGTTACCAGATGGTTGTATTTACTGGTCACAGGCACCATACCGTCCGCACCGAACAGCTCGCCGTAGCGCACCAGCGTCTGCATGACCTTCGCCAGGGTCGCTCCCTGTTTTCCATCATATATTTCCTGTTGTTCTTTTGTTAAGTTCATTGATTTCCCTCCCTTTAAATCTTCATGGCAACTTCATAAGCGCGCCATACGACACTTCGCAGATTGCCTACACCGTCACAGTCACCTACCAGGCTGACATTGCTGCCCTTCGGTGCCAGTGGATTGGGAATGTATCCTGCGGAGCTGATCACACTGTCACAGGGAATTGTGATCTCTTTTCCGGAAGCATCCTTGCATACGATGCTGTCATCCTTTACTTCCTGCAGCGTAGTTTCCAGATATACGGGCACTTTCTTCCAGGCGAACCACTCTCTCAGATAAGAGCTGTTGGCCAGGCATACTCCGGTCTGGGCGATGAGATCGTTTTTCATCTCTACGATTACAGGCTGTTTGCCCTGCAGAGCCAGTTCATAAGCAATCTCACAGCCGGTGAGTCCGCCGCCGATGACGGCGACCTTTTCTCCTACGGGAGTACCGTTAAGGTATTCGCATGCCTCAACCATCTTCTCATGACCGGGCACTTTTTTCAGTACTCTGGGCACTGCTCCGGTAGCGATGATCACGGGAGCACTGGCAAACGGGGCGATACTCTCCACTTTTTCATTGTAATGAATCTCAATTTTCAGATCTGCCATCTGCTTCCGATACCAGGTCAGAAGATCCCGCAGTTTTCCCTTGTAGCTTTCCGCACTGGCAGCAATAAAGGTTCCGCCCAGGTGATCTGTCTGCTCGTGAATCACCGGCTCGTGTCCCCGCAGCTTCAGTACTCTGGCAGCCTCCATGCCGCCGATACCGCCACCGATAATATGTACCTTCTTCGGGCTGGTGGTCGGGACGATCTTGTGCTTCTCCCACTGCATGGTCTCGGCATTTACCGCACAGCGTGCCAGATGCAGGGAATCAGATAATGCCTGATCATTTGGAACTCCCTTATAGTGGCACATGTTGAAGCAGCCGTTGTGGCACAAAATACAGGGACGGATGTCGTCCTCCTTATCATTCATCAGCTTGGTCACCCATTCCTGGTCTGCCAGGAACTGTCTGGCGAATCCGGCACCGTCAATTTTTCCTTCAGCAATGGCAGCCGCAGCCGTCTCCGGATCCATGCGTCCGGCGCATACCACAGGGATATCCACAAATTTACGGATATGCGCCACATCCTCCAGATTGCAGTTCTCCGGCATATAGATAGGGGGATGTGCCCAGTACCAGGCATCATAGGTTCCGTTATCACAGTTCAGCATATCATAACCGGCATCCTGCAGATACTTTGCTGCTTTTTCGGATTCTGCCATATCACGGCCTGCTTCTGTGAAGCTTTCTCCGGGAAGTGCCCCCTCACGGAACCCCTTGGTCTTGGATTCCACGCTGTACCTAAGAGACACAGGGAAATCCTGCCCGCAGACTTTCTTGATCTCTTTTACGATCTCTACAGCAAAACGATATCTGTTTTCAAAAGATCCACCATATTCATCGGTTCGCTGATTCACATATTTTAAAGTAAACTGGTCCAGCAGATAGCCTTCATGTACCGCATGGATCTCCACACCGTCCACACCGGCATCCTTTAATAATTTTGCTGTCTTGCCGAATGCAGTGATGAACTCCTGAATCTCCTCCACGGTCATCTCCCGGGAAGGAACTTTATCTGACCAGCGGTTCGGAGACGGGCTGGGTGCGGCTGTGATCTTGTCGAGATCCATAAAAGGTTTCGCCAGTACCCGCAATGCCTTATTGGTGTACAGGGTCTCCATCATTTCACTGATGGTAAACGATCTGCCGAAACCTGCCGTCAGCTGGACGAACAGTTTGGCTCCCGTCTTGTGGAACTCCGGCATCCACTTTGCCAGATCCTCATACATTTTTTTCTTCTTATATAGCCACTGTCCGTACATGGGATTGTATACCGGCTGACAGCCCGGAAGCACCAGACCGCAATTGTTCTTCGCTACCTCCAGGATAAACTTCGCACCATCCTTGTCAAAATGGTTCACTTCCATCCATCCCAACAGGTTTGTGCCACCCATGGATGTCAGAACAATGCGGTTCTTAATCTCGCAGTTTCCGATCTTCCACGGCGTAAACAACGGTTCCAACTGTTGTTTCATCGTAACTCCTCCTTTGCCTTCTCTCTTGCTTACCCCATTACACAATCTTATAATAACACATTTTAATAGTATTCCCCTGATAACTCATTCCCTGGAATAAAATTCTTCACCGGTTTCCAGACAAATGCCCTGCATGAACCAGAATGTACTGCTATCCATTTAACGACCGTTCTGCATACGCTTCAAAATTTCAGAACATCATTTCGTTCTTCTCCTGTAAACTTCCCTCATGTTTTGTTGCGTTGTCAACAACTTCTTTATTGTAACAAACATGTTACAGTTTGTCTACTCTGCCTTCCAGAGATCTCCCCATATGGAATCACACAAATTGACACAGTATTCTCTGGAAAACTCCGGATCCTGCGAAACGATCTCATTTTCCTCTGCCAGTTCTTCCGGATAATCCTCCAGAAAATATGTTGTCACACCTTCGGGACCGGAAGCCACATGACTGATCATCGGTTTCACCCCATAGTCTGCGATCTCCACCTCTCCATGATTATTTTTCGTAATCGTTACCTCTGCCATGCCGCCCACCATGCGGTTAGCGACTCCCTCTCCGGTGCCGGAGGTCCAGTTCACGAAATTTCCCAGCGAATAATACACAAGCATTTCATGCTCGCTCGCTTCATCTGTCACCCATTCTATGGGTTCAATGACATGCGGGTGGGTACCCAGGATCAGATCCGCACCGTTTTCCGCGAATATCTTGGTCCATTTCTCCTGCGAAGCATCTGATGTCAGCCTGTACTCCGTTCCCCAGTGCGGACATACGATGGTGAAATCCGCCAGTTCCTCTGCCCTCTGAATATCTGCCGCCACCTGTTCCTCATTCAAAAGATCCACCGCATAGGGCATATCCGCCGGCAGAGAAATTCCGTTGGTTCCGTAAGTGTAATTCAGGACTGCAATCCGCATGTCTCCCAACTCAATGATTGCAGGGTCTGCACCGCAGGAAGTGGAGGTATCCGCAGTATCATGAATACCCAGGACAGTGATCTGCGGGTATTCGTCCCTCCAGTACTCCGCACAGTTTACCAAGCCCGCACGTCCCTTGTCCATAGCATGGTTCGTGGCATGACAGATGATATCGAATCCTGCTCCCACCAATGAATCGCAGAGACTGTAATCCGCATTGAAGCAGGGATACCCGGAGATTCCAAGATCCGCACCGCCTATGATCACCTCCTGATTCACCAGGGCAAGATCTGCTGCTGCGATCTCCTCTTTTGTGTTGGAAAACAGAGAATCATAGTCGTAACTTCCATCCGGCTGCAGACAGCTTTCCTCCACCGGAGTGTGAAGCAGTATATCCCCTACCATGATGATCTTGTACTCCGGCGCGGCTTCCTGTGGTTGGTCGGTAGATGACTGGATTGCATCCTGCGTTTCTGTTTCTATTACAATAGTTCCTGTTGTACTGACAATATTTTCATTTGTTACTGTATTGTCCTCAGACACCATCTCAGCCTTCGCACAGCCGAACAATAAAAAAATGTTCCCTATACAAATATAAAACATTATTGTTTTTCTTAAAGTCAAAAATCTTCTATCTGCCATTTCTCTACCTTTTCACTGATTTTTCTGTATTTTTTTCTTCTTACTATGTCCCATTATAACATACCTATGATTTCGGGGTCAAAAGCCCCCGACTTTGATGCCTACGGATTGCTCCGTGCTATGCACTCCCACGTCTCCGCTCCGCTTCGGTCCGTGCTAAACATGTGCCACTGGCACATAGCACCCTACCCTCTATTCGCATATCGTGGGATTATCAGCATATATGATCAGAAACTGTTTGATTATATGGGATTGATTTGCTTCCTTTTTCAGACATCTTTTATGTACTAAATATTTGATTGATGAGATTTTCCACACTCATTGTGTTTAGACTGTATTTTTCTGATTCAAATGTATATATAATGTCTCTACCTTGTATAAACCCATTCTTGGCGTAAATGTCTATTTTTTTCATAGCTTTCTGACAGTAAATCGGATCTGTCATCATTCCCAAATGCTCCCATAAAATCGTTTTACGATCTGCTAACCGCAGGCATGTAAAATCCGGATATATCATTCCCAATCCCTTTAGGTTTATAGGACATTCATACTTGTATGGGATATTTTTATGGTACAACATATCTGCAATGATCTTTTCTGACTTTGATCTGACTCTTTCCTTTTTTTCTGTGTAGATTTCTACCTGTCCTTCTGCAAATTCTTTACCTGAATATATTTTTGCTGACCACTGATTCACATATTCCTTATCCGACATTATCCTTGAATCCACCATTTTTTCCTGGATGGACTCATTCTGTCATAGACACTATATAGTTCTTCTACCTGTACTATTTCTTGTTTTTCATATTTTTTAATAATATTTTGTATTTTCTTTAATTGCTTTTCTACCTCTGACAGTAGTCTTTCATCATAATTTCGTTGTGCAAGTTTACTTGCCAATTCGAAATCAAATTTTCGCAGATATTTTCCATTTGGATAGGATGTTCTAGTTTCAGCAGAGTCCAAATAATATTGCTCAACTCCTCTGCAGTTAATTACTTTCAGATTGCCTAAAGGTGCATTATGTATACTCGTTTCCAAATTTTGTTTCAAATCCCTTAGCCAATGTTCTCTTTTTAGCAATTGTTCATATAGAAAGTCCTTTATAGCCTTTTCCTCCCGTTGTACATTTTTTTCATTTATTGCTTTTCATTTAATCTGTAATTTTCTCTTTCTCGCATGTATTCTCTTGCCTCTGGCACATACCTATTTCATCTTTTTTCTGTTTCCGCATGTATTCCTTTGCCTCTGGCACATACCTATTTCATCTTTTTCCTTATTTCGCATGTATTCCTTTGCTTCTGGCACATACCTATTTCATCTTTTTTCTGTTTCCGCATGTATTTCTTTGCTTCTGGCACATACCTATTTCATCTTTTTTCTTATTTCGCATGTATTCCTTTGCTTCTGGCACATACCTAATCCATAATTCTCCCCTCCCTCGCATGTATTTTACACGTTGCTCCTCATATATTTCCTATACATGTATAATTTTCACAAACTAACCTCTAAAAAAATAATGTTATTAAAGTAATAATTGAAATAAATATCTTGAAATATCCGACACAGAGCTGTGTCATTAAATGGTTAAAAGAAAAAATGATCTTTGAATTAATTTTTTGAATTATTATTCTGCGTTACTATTCTGCGTTATTGTGTAAAAAACTGGGGAAGTACAAGTACTTCCCCAGAATAAAAGCTATATACTATCGATCAAAGATTACTCGATGATGGTAGCTACACGGCCTGAACCAACGGTTCTACCACCCTCACGGATAGCGAAGGTAAGACCCTGCTCCATAGCGATAGGATGGATCAGTTCGATGGTCATTTCTACGTTATCACCAGGCATGCACATCTCAACACCAGCGGGCAGTTCGCAAACGCCGGTAACGTCGGTGGTTCTGAAGTAGAACTGAGGACGATAGTTGTTGAAGAATGGAGTATGACGTCCACCTTCATCCTTGGTCAGAACGTAAACCTGAGCGGTAAACTTTCTGTGGCAGGTAACAGTACCGGGCTTAGCCAGAACCTGTCCTCTTTCGATTTCAGTTCTCTGGATACCACGAAGCAGAGCACCGATGTTATCACCAGCCTGTGCCTCATCCAGCATCTTACGGAACATTTCGATACCGGTTACAACAGTCTTCTTGGTCTCTTCCTTGATACCAACAATTTCAACTTCATCATTCAGATGCAGAACACCACGCTCTACACGACCGGTAGCAACGGTACCACGACCGGTAATGGTGAATACGTCCTCGACGGGCATCAGGAAAGGCTTATCAGTATCACGCTGAGGATCAGGGATATAAGAATCTACAGTATCCATCAGTTCCATGATCTTGTCGCCCCACTCGCTGCTGGGATCTTCCAGAGCCTTCAGAGCGGAACCCTTGATGATAGGGCAGTCATTGAAGTCGTACTCTTCCAGCTGCTCGGTTACTTCCATCTCAACCAGCTCGATCAGCTCGGGATCGTCAACCATATCACACTTGTTCAGGAATACGATGATGTAAGGAACGCCTACCTGACGGGACAGAAGGATGTGCTCCTTGGTCTGAGCCATAACACCATCAGTAGCAGCTACAACGAGGATAGCACCATCCATCTGAGCAGCACCAGTGATCA
>OGNM01001498.1_pt1 | contig 10014 bp, 8 predicted proteins | sample 1573441 | NCBI WGS metagenome assembly OGNM01 (sample SAMEA2581915, study PRJEB24529) | metagenome | biome: Human gut stool | place: China | collected 2011
ACTCAAATCTGTCAAATATTATCTCATAAGGTTTTGAGTCAACCTCAAAATCAGGAAGCTTGTATCTGCATGAGCCAAGGTACATTGCAGGGGAGAGCTCCAGAGTATTTACCAGAGGAAATTTTGAGAGGGCCATGAGGGACAGATCTATGAAATTATTGTCCAGCACTCCCTGGATCCCGTGAATTGCACCGTAAACTCTGGTGAATTTGTTGCTTTTCTTAACTCCGTCTATGACACCTGCCAGCGAAGCATTTATCGCTACGGTAGGACCTCCTGACTGAGCTACTATACAGTTATCTTTCATTTTGTAAATCTCCTTTGAAAGGTTTTATTTTATTCTGGACTGCGCAGGAGTATGGTTATCTTTTTGCGGCCATAAACCATAAGTGCGTCCTTGATTATATCTTTGTTGGCATCGGTTGTGTGTATCTCAACAGTGTCCAGAAGCTTTTCGACATATGAGCACCAGAGGTCATAGATGATCTTCTGGTTCTTCTCACTGACAGGCGGAAGTGCAGCTTTTGCCTTTTCCAGATCGCAGTCAGCATCTGTCATGTAAATGAATGAATCAGGTGTGAGTGCTTCCTCACCGTATGCTGCGACAAATATCTCTTCTGTCCTGACAAATCCACAGTCATACATCTCAACTATGAGATCGTGGATACATTCATCGATATTATCGAAATAGTGGTAGTAACGGAGCAGATGAGCCTGATTCTCGTCCTCGATGTCATCACGGTTTATCCAGTACCCCTTGCTCTGGCTCTGTTCCTCCCTGATAGCCTCTTCCTGCATGAGATCGAGATCTCTCAGTGCCTCCTCGCGCTTATCGGCAAGCTTTCTTCTGACATACACCACAGTGATGACTATGAGTGCAAGCAGAAATACTCCGAGCAATACGCCGAATAACATTTGTAAGCTGGTTTTATCCATTTGGTGAACACCTGCCTTTCATGTTTGGAAATAATTATAAATTCCCATAAGTATCTACATTCTAACACAGGTAAGATTGGTATTTCAAGAAGGCATATAATGTCAATTATAGTGGTTAAAGTTCACGTGAAAAATTCTTGCAAGAGATGTAAAGGTAAGGTATAATGTGCTCATAGCTGAGATGTATTAAGTCTCTTGTGATTTTGAACCTACATTTGAATAAACGGGATTCCTATATCATTGTTATTGAAGTCAAGCCTCGTTATATAAGTTCTAGTGGAAGGCAGATATACAATTGCGGTTGCCCACCTAGCGCTGCTAGGACTCAAAAGCAAGGGCGCATTTCAGTTTATTACACAAGATGAAGAAGCAGCATGTATATGCTGCTTTTTCTCTGTATGTGCATATATTTGCGGAGAAATGGAGACAGGGGAATGCGAATAGATCAGAGGAAGAAATGGTATCAGAAGATCAAATACAATAAGAATTTTAAGATAGTGAGTTTCATAACTATAATTCTGGTATGTGTTGTCGGATATATGATGATAACAGGTAAAAACAGAGTAGGCGAAGAGACTGATGATAACAACGATGGCAATTCAGTGGAGACCATAGTTATAGAAGCTCCGGATGATCCGCTGGGAGATCTGAAGCAATATGTTGAAGCCGACACGGACAGTACAGAGATCGCGGAGTATGACTACACAATTCAGGGAGCAGGAACTGTGGCTTCAAAGATGAAAGAGGATAAAGGCAGCAGCTCGTCCGGCACCGACAGAACCAGCGGGGGCAGCGGCTATGGCGGATCGTCAGTCGTTATATCCGGTATGGAGAACAGTGTCAGAGTCATCCTGACAAATGGCGGAGATTATTATCAGAGCTATGTGGAATTTACCTGCAGTACAGGATTTAACGTGACGAGCGATGGCAAGAAGAAAACCTACAAGGCGGATGAATTTGTATCACTTGGCAGCGACAACAAGGCCTCATCCATCATAGTTGAGCCTGAGAGTTCGGATGGAATGATAACAGTATCGAGTCTCAGCAAATCAAGCGGCACCCCGAGGTATCACGGAGCCCTTGAGATAACAAAGGATTCGTCGGGATACATGATCATCAATCAGGTAGATATAGAACAGTATCTGTATGGGGTAGTGTCAAGTGAGGTTTCATCGAGCTACAGCCCGGAGGCGCTCAAGGCTATGGCAATCTGCGCCAGAGGATTTGCATATAGAAAGCTTGGAAGTAACTACAGGGGATACAATGCAGACCTTGATGATACAACATCGTGCCAGGTCTACAATAACTTCCCTGAGACGGGAAATTCCATAGATGCAGTCCAGTCCACATCCGGAATTGTACCTACATATAATGGAGAGATCATAAATGCTGTATATTTCTCAACATCGTGCGGAACGACTACCACGAGTGACCAGGTGTGGGGCGGAAGCATGCCATATACCTGTACACGTATTCAGAATACGGCGTTGGACATCCCATATTTCAGCGATGAAGCGGCATTCAGGGATTTCATGGATGGCAAGACGGACACAGATGTGGTTGAGAGAAATCTTCCTATGTACAGGTGGACGGTTACATACACAGAAGATGAGATGAGAAATGCGGTTGAGACCGGCCTTTCAAGATGCTCGGATGTGTCTGCGACATCGGTTGGCAAGATCAAGTCAATAATGGTGACGGGAAGAGATGACAGTGGACTTGTGAAGGAAGTTACGATAACAGGCGACAAGGGAAGCGTGGTAGTCAGCGGCCAGAGCAATATCCGAGTTCTGTTCGCCACGGATGGCAAGGCTATAACAGAGCAGGATGGATCAGAGCTCACGGGCTGGACAGGCGTTCCAAGTAATTTCTACTATGTAAAGAAGGATAATGACACAGGACTCTACACACTTAAGGGCGGCGGATACGGACATGGAGTCGGAATGAGTCAGAATGGTGCAAATGAACTGGCAAAGCTGGGATATACTGCAGCACAGATAATCAGCCATTATTACAATGGAGCAGTTCTCAGTTCAGTTGAGAAGTAACGGAGATAATCACTAATTATGAAATTGAAGAAGCGCATAGTGCTCATATACCATAAAGTCAGATTGTTTATGGCAGAGATGAATAAGGATCAGGTGGCGGCATTTGCGGCACAGTCTGCTTTTTTCCTGCTGCTGTCACTGTTTCCACTGGCGATGACGCTGCTTACATTTGTCAAATATCTGCCATTCACTGAGACACAGATACTTGAGATAATCAGAGATCTGTTTCCTGAGGAGATAAACTCCAATTTTGAATTTATGTTTGCAGAGATTTTCAACAGCAAAAGCTCACTGCTTGCCACCACAGCATCCATATTGCTCACCGTGTGGTCGGCATCAAAGGGAACGATGGCTATAGGCCGCGGACTTACTTTCATGGCGGGCAAGGAGGACAGTGTCAATTATTTCCTCAGAAGAGCGATACACACTCTGTATACATTGATATTCTGTGTGATGCTGGTGGCAGTCATGGTCATATATATCCTCGGCGATGTAGTTGTGTCAAAAATGCTGGTGCGTCTGGATTCAGTGGAGAGATTCCAACTGGTGGATACTGTTGCGAATATCCTGTCGATCGTCAAGATAGCATTTGCCCCTACGGTTTTGTTTGGAGTTATGATCGTGGCGTACTGGGCGCTGCCGGTTGAGCGGGTGAGGATCAAGACCGCTGTGCCGGGAGCTGCATTTACGACCATACTCTGGATGCTTTTGTCATTTGGCGTATCAAGCTATATCAATATAGTGGGAATCAACACATATATGTATGGAAGCCTTGCAAGTGTGATATTGCTTGCGCTGTGGCTTTACATGTGTATGTAGAGATCAACAAATTCATGGATAACGGAATCCGGGGAATAAGAAGGCGTGCGCACAAGGCCGGAAGAAAGAAGAGACGACTTGAGAGGAAGAAAAAGCGTGAGGAGAAGAGGCGGATGCGAAAAAATCGGCATTTAAAGATGGACGAAGAAGTTGATGTAGAAGTAGATAAATGAAATAAAAGTAGAGTGTATTCAAGTTAAAGAATATTGCGATTGAGACGCATAGTGGTTCATATAAAAATACAAGTAGTTGTTTTGCTTTTAGTAATGCGCTTTATTCAACCAAATTTACATGGACTAAAGATGCCATAAGAAGGTATAATAGGGGAAAGACGATTAAAGTAATAGTGACTTTTGGTGCTGGGGTGGCAATTGATATTTTGGTAACTAAGGGGGCAGTCACAGCAAGTCTAGCAACAGGGTATACATTGTCTACGCTTCTTTCAGATATAATAAGTAACTATGGAAGTACTGATATTAGGTCTCCAGCTATTGAAAACTGGGGGTATAGATTTAAATATGTAACAAATAGCAGTAAAGATGGATTTGATATTTATTTACTTACGTATAATAGTAAAGGAAGACTTGCAGATACAAAGAAAATAAAGAGAGAAAGATATAAAGCGATTTTGATATAAAAAGGGGAAAATATATGAGAGAAAAAAAAGCTATACTTCTGTTAGTACTTAGTGCATGTTTGTTTGCAATCGATTTTATCTTAAAAGGAGATTTTGGTAAGGTGATGTTTTATATAATCTTATTGATAGGCTGGATATTACTTTTGGCATCAATTGCTTTACAAATAAAGAAAAAGAAACGGGAAGATGATTAAATAGGAGTATGGTACTCGTAAGGTTTATTTTCACAATCAAGTTATATAATATTTCTGAAAATTGAATTGTTGTTGATCATGACAGTATGACAAAAAAGATGTTGACTAACACCCACATGTAGGTATATTATCTCTACAGGCAGTGACGATGCAAAAGATACGTATGTCACCATCAGAGAGACCGGGTCAGCGGCTGAAAGCCAGGTCAGGTAAGAGTGCGTATTTAATTTCACATCAGAGCCACCACGGCTGAAGGATTGATGATATCTGCTGATCAGTTGACAGATATTTGTCTGCGTAGGTTGTGGCGTGTGACGTGCGACAAACGTCTAATGAGAGTCAGACATATGGCACAGTATATAGAGGTATATATGACAGTGTATAATGAATGTCTGGAATCAGGGTGGTAACGCGGATATAATTCGTCCCTAGTATGTATAACATGCTAGGGACTTTTGCGTTTACAGGGTGACAAGCGGCTGCGATGCGCGAGCTTGCTCGCATGCATCAGCAGACATTTGTCACCCGCGCGCGACATGAAACACGGAGCCCGGGAGGGCGGAGTGTGAATGCCGTGCAGGGATTGAGAGAGCGCGCAGCGCGGAGCAATCCCGGTAAACGCCAAAAAGAGGAATGAGCGCATAGCCCGATAGGGCGGAGCGCAAATTACTGTAGGAATTGCGGAAGCCGTAGGCGGAGCAATTCCGTGACTTATATATGGATGTAATTAATATAGGATCCACATTGAAATCCCTATAAATAGAAAAAGGAGAAACACGATGAGAGACAAGTTGGAGGCCATAAAGGCAGAGGCTCTTGCCAAGATCGAGAGCGCAGAGGTTGTATCGACACTTAACGATGTGAAGGTGGCGATACTCGGTAAGAAGGGAGAACTCACACAGGTTCTCAAAAGCATGAAGGATGTAGCACCGGAGGACAGACCAAAGGTAGGTCAGATGGTAAATGAGGCACGTCAGGCCATCGAGACAGCCCTTGACGAGAAGACAAAGGCCATCAACAGAGCACTCCGTGCAGAGAAGATGAAGAGAGAGACAATAGATGTAACTCTTCCAGGAGTGAAGAAGCTTACAGGACACAGACATCCAAACCAGATAGCACTTGAAGATCTGGAGAGAGTATTCATCGGTATGGGTTACGAGATAGTTGAGGGACCAGAGGTAGAGTACGACAAGTACAACTTCGAACTGCTGAACATCCCTGCAAATCACCCTGCAAAGGATGAGCAGGATACATTCTATGTTACAAAGGATATCCTCCTTCGTACCCAGACATCACCTGTTCAGGCAAGAATCATGGAGAAGGGCAATCTTCCTATAAGAATCCTCTCACCTGGACGAGTATTCAGAGCTGATGAGGTAGATGCAACACATTCACCATCATTCCATCAGGTAGAGGGACTTGTGATAGACAAGGGAATCACCATGGCAGACCTCAAGGGAACACTGGCGCAGTGGGCAAAGGAGTTCTTCGGTGAGAACACAAAGGTCAAGTTCAGACCTCACCACTTCCCATTCACAGAGCCTTCAGCAGAGTGTGATATCACATGCTTCAAGTGCGGTGGCAAGGGATGCCGAGTATGTAAGGGCAGTGGCTGGATAGAGATCCTTGGCTGTGGTATGGTTCATCCAAAGGTTCTCCGCGACTGTGGAATAGACCCTGAGGTATATTCAGGATTTGCATTTGGAATCGGACTTGAGAGAGTAACACTTCTCAAGTATGAGATAGATGACATGAGACTTCTCTACGAGAACGACATGAGATTCTTAGACCAGTTTTAATTGTGGGGACGCTGCTGGACGATGGAGGTATTGAAGTCACTTAGATTGACCCATTGTCAACGCAGAACGCTTCCGCTCGTTTCGCCCTGCAGCGGTACTAAGGTGCCGCTGGAGCGCCACCTAAGGACCGGCGGGCTCAAATGTCTGCTTATGACAAATGGGTCAGTCTAAGCGGATTTAAATGTGTCGAACGTCTGGCAGCTGTCTGCTGATTGACGTAATGTAGTAGAGATTCAATGAGGTTTATGTAGAAAGTAAGATTACACAATTAAAAGGAGAATAGAAGATGAATACACCAATTTCATGGATAAAGGCATATGTTCCTGATCTGGACGTGACAGCTCAGGAGTTTGTAGACGCCATGACTCTCTCAGGATCACATGTAGAGGGTTACGAACAGAAGGATAAGAATCTTGACAAGATCGTTGTCGGCAAGATTCTCACTATGGAGAAGCATCCGGATGCGGACAAGCTTGTAGTATGTCAGGTAGATGTTGGACAGGCGGAGCCTCTTCAGATCGTGACCGGAGCAAAGAATGTAAAGGTCAATGATCTCATCCCACTTGTACTTGATGGTGGTAAGGTTGCGGCAGCACACGGCGATAACAATGAATACCCTGACGGAATCAAGATCAAGAAGGGTAAGCTCAGAGGCGTTTTGTCAAATGGTATGATGTGCGGTATAGAGGAGCTTGGTTCATCAAGAGACTTCTATCCGGAAGCACCGGAGGATGGCGTGTATGTATTCCCGGTGGAGTCAGGTGTGAAGCCAGGCGATGACGCTGTGAAGGCACTTGGACTTGACGATGTTGTTGTCGAATACGAGATCACATCCAACAGAGTTGATTGTTTCTCAATGATCGGTATGGCAAGAGAGGCAGCAGCTACATTTGACAAGCCATTTTACCCACCAGTGGTAACAAAGACAGGAAATGATGAGGACGTCAATGACTATATATCAGTAGAGGTAAAGGATCCTGACCTCTGCCCTAGATACACAGCAAGGGTTGTCAAGAACCTGAAGATCGGACCTTCACCAAAGTGGATGCAGCAGAGACTTGCTTCACAGGGAATCCGTTCGATCAACAACCTTGTCGATATAACAAACTACGTTATGGAAGAGTACGGACAGCCAATGCACGCATATGATCTCAGCACCATAGCCGGCAACAAGATCGTTGTCCGTCGTGCAAATGACGGAGATACATTTGTAACACTTGATGGACAGGAGAGAAAGCTCGACCATGACGTTCTGATGATCTGTGACGGTGAGAAGGAAATCGGTATCGCCGGAATCATGGGCGGCGAGAATTCCATGGTAACAGACAGTATCGATACACTGCTCTTTGAGGCAGCCTGCTTTGATGGAACAAATATCAGACTTTCATCCAGAAGGATCGGTCTTGCAACTGATGCGGCAGCCAAGTTCACAAAGGGACTTGATCCAAATCTTGCTATGGAGGCAATAGACAGAGCGTGTCAGCTCATCGAGGAGATGGGCGCAGGTGAGGTAGTCGGCGGAGCTGTCGATGTATATCCAAATCCTGTACAGGGCAAGAAGCTCCCATTTGAGCCAGACAAGATGAATGCGCTTCTCGGAACAGATGTTGAGCCTGAGAAGATGCTGTACTACTTCGGCAGACTTGGACTCACATACGATGCAGAGACAAACACACTGGATGTGCCAAGCTTCAGACAGGATCTGAACTGCATGGCAGATCTGGCAGAGGAGGTTGCAAGATTCTACGGATACGACAACATTCCTGTATCACTTCCAAGAGGTGAGGCAACAGTTGGTAAGCTCCCATACGACCAGATGATCAATGCCATCGCAAGGGATGTCCTTGAGGCAAATGGTTTCTCTGGCGGCATGTGCTACTCATTCGAGAGCCCTAAGGTGTTTGATAAGCTGCTACTGCCTGCTGACAGTGAGTTTAGAAAGACAGTTACAATAGCAAATCCTCTCGGTGAGGACTTCAGTATCATGAGAACTGTATCACTGAACGGTGTTCTCACATCACTGGCAACCAACTATAATAGAAAGAACAAGGTTGCAAGACTTTATGAGTTCGGAAATGTATATCTTCCAAAGTCACTTCCACTCACAGAGCTTCCAGAGGAGAGAATGAAGCTGACTATCGGTATGTATGGTCAGGGAGATTTCTTTGATCTCAAGGGAGTTCTCGAGGAGCTTACAGACAAGGTTTGTCTCAAGGGACAGGTGACATACGAGCCTGAGTCAGAGTACACATTCCTTCATCCGGGCCGTCAGGCAAAGCTCAAGAAGGGCAACCTGACAATTGGATTTATCGGACAGGTACATCCTGAGGTATGTGACAACTACAACCTTAAGGGTGAGGTATATGTGGCAGTCATCGATATGCCTACACTGGTTATGCTTTCAAACTTCGATACCAAGTACGAGGGAATCGCAAAGTTCCCTGGAAGTACAAGAGATCTGAGTCTTGTTGTGGACAAGGAAATATTTGTCGGACAGATAGAGGAAGTCATAAAGAAATGTGGCGGCAAGCTGCTTGAGAGCTACAAGCTCTTTGATGTATATGAAGGCGAGCAGATCGCCAAGGGCAAGAAGTCAGTAGCCTACACCATGACATTCCGTGCTAAGGATAGAACACTTGAGACGTCAGAGGTCGATGGAATCATTGCCAAGATCCTCAAGGAGCTTGGAAAGCTCGGAATCGAGATCAGAGCGTAATAGGCGCTATCCTTGAAATATTTGTGATAGTAGTATAATATGTAACTGTTTGGCGCGGAGATATTGTATATATCCAGCGTCAGACAGTTATTTTTGTGTGAATAAATATGTGAGGAATTACGATATGATGAAATTAACAGACTTTTACTATGATCTACCACAGGAGCTTATAGCACAGGACCCACTCCTCAAGAGAAGTGAGTCACGTCTCATGGTCCTGGACAGAAAAGATAATACGATAGAGCACAAGCACTTTTATGATGTGATAGACTACCTGAATCCGGGAGACTGTCTGGTCATCAACGATACAAGGGTTCTTCCGGCGAGACTTATGGGCGTCAAGGAGGATACGGGAGCATCCATAGAGGTTCTTCTTCTGAAGAGAAAGGACGACTGTACATGGGAGACTCTGGTAAAACCGGGCAAAAAGTGTAAGGTGGGTGCTCGTATAGTATTTGGTTCAGAGTCAAATGAACCTGACCCTGAGACAGGACTTATAAAGGACAAACTTGTGGGTGAGGTCGTCGATATAGTTGAGGAGGGCAACAGACTCATCAGATTTGAGTTCGATGGAATATTCGAGGAGATCCTTGACGAGCTGGGACAGATGCCGCTCCCTCCATATATCACACACAAGCTAGAGGACAAGAACAGATATCAGACTGTGTACGCAGAGCACGACGGATCAGCAGCAGCGCCGACAGCAGGACTTCACTTTACAACAGAGCTGCTTGACCAGATCAAAGCGAAGGGAATCAAGATAGCGCATGTGACACTTCACGTCGGACTCGGAACATTCAGACCTGTTAAAGCCGATGATATACTTGAACATAAAATGCACTCGGATTTTTATATACTTCCGCAG
>OGNM01001499.1_pt1 | contig 10012 bp, 9 predicted proteins | sample 1573441 | NCBI WGS metagenome assembly OGNM01 (sample SAMEA2581915, study PRJEB24529) | metagenome | biome: Human gut stool | place: China | collected 2011
CGGCCGCCCATCCATCATATAGTCTGCAAACTCTTGCCCGAGGCCTTTTTTCTGCAGATCCATGTACATCTTCTCTACATTCGGTATGATCACATGATGATTCCATGGCATATAGATGTGCTCTTTTTTTCCTATTTTTTCACCGGAACCTATATAGACTGGGGATAATACACATATTTTCACCCGGTAGTGTTTTAAATAATCCCTCATAATGATACCCCCATAAAAATCGGCTTTGCATATCGATACACAGGATGTTTTCCGCCTTCCGACACATCATAGATATCTCCGGCAAAACAATTTACAAAACAGGAACCTGCTGTAAATACATAAAGATCCTTCTTTTTTCTCCACTCCTCTGCATAATCTGAAGATGCCACAAATCCAGATCTTTTTTCTAACAAATAGGATGCATTTTCCATCGCATTTTCCAATTCCTCATCTGCAGGAAGTGCAACTGACAATAACATATATCTGTCCGATTTTTTCTGCAGACATTCTAAAAGCTGTTCCGGAATCTGCCCCTCATTGTATCTATATTTTCCAAGTCCACCTGATTTTTTTCCACCAATTCCTGTATAGGACAATGCTGTCAGCAATTTTTCCATAAGACATTTTTCATTTTCGCTTTGATACGCGGCAATGATATACAGGCCACATCCCTCTCCATAATAAAATGTTCCAACCCGGTACGGCAGAGTCTCCTCCCCGGTGCGGACAGCTGCCATCGTCTGCTGAAAATAATGTCCATAATGTTCCATCGGATCATTTGACAGATCCATCTTTCCATTCAGAAAATCGATCAAACATTCTACCGGAATAAACTTCATTTTTTTATATGCTTTTTTCTGCTTCGATTCCGCACGGTTTACCGGCTCCACATATATCATCGGTTTTGGAATCATGTACTGCTGTCCAATATATGGAAATGCATCTGAAATTAACAGATTTCCTTTTTTCACAGCATCATAAAACTGCTGCTGCAGATTCAATTTTAAAGCTTCTATATAAAGTGCTGAAAATAACTGATCTGCCTTAAACGTGCAGGCACTTTCATTTAACATTCCGGTACCAAAATGAACACCCGTTTTAAATTCTAACTGATAGATCGTATATTCCATGTCCCGCCTCATTTCTTTTCTCTCTGTAGTCAAAAATCAATCCTGCAAAGTTATTTTATTCCACTACACTCATGATTTTCTGACACTGGGACAAAACATCTTCCGACACTTCCCCTATCACAGGTTCCACATGGATATCCATGATTTTGACACGTCCATAACCTCTTGATCCACTGCCGCCTAAATAATCATATTCTAAAAGTTTAAACCCGTCTTTTAATATTTCAAAATCATGAACCATTTCCGATTCATTCGTCACTTCATAAATCAATTGCATCGGAAATTTTGCGCCTCTTACCACACGTTCAATCTGTCTGGGGTTCGCTACTGCCGTTGTTCTTTGGATGCTGTTTTCAAATTTAACCTCTGTTGCACCTGTCAGCCCTGCATATTTTAATTCATCCATATTTTCAAGAAACATATCGTTAAACAGGATTTTACTAGTCTTTACCTGACCTTTTTTCGCACTTCCAAACAGGCTTGTCAGACATACCGCATCGTCATCCGGTGTTTTCGCTACTGTCTGATTATATTTTTTTGCCAGAAGTGTCCTTAATTTTCCTTTTAAACTGCTACCCGGAATCATCGGCATATTCGTCCTTGCATCCCGGATGACAGGAGAATCTACTGCACCAATCGCAGAAAAAGCACTCGATCCGCCAATATGTAAACCCGTTATTGTCTCTAACACCCCACTGATTTTAACTTTTGCAAACATTATTTCATCCTCCCTCTACTCATCACGTCCACCATAAAATTTTCTATATGCAACCAGGGCTTCCATATATCGGCTGAATAAAATATACTGGTCTCTGCTGCCTTTGATCTCTTCTAAGTGCTCTAAAATTTTTGCTTTATCTACCAGTTTCTTTACCTTCGGTTCACGCCCTGCTTCATAGATAAAACGAATCTTCATATAGTTGATCCGTCCAATTATTTCCGCATTCAGTTTGTCACTCTGACTATTGACCACATCATTATAAATATCGGATGTCATGGCAAGCAGATTTCTGATCTTGGATGTTGTTACCGGACCAACCAGTCTCCCTTTCTGGTCTTTTTCACTGCACAGTTCCTTGATTGCCTGTTCTGCAATCCCCACATAATTTTCTTCTGTCAATTTCATTTAATCCTGCTCCTCTCTTTTGCGATTCAGATATACATACAGATAGATTGCCGTGATCAGTTCTTTTCTATCCTGTTCCTTCCCGCTCCACTCGTACATCTTTCTTGAAAAACTCCGGTAAGCCGCCCGTTTTTCTTTATTTTCATGTTCCTGTGGTTCCATTCTCGACAACAGATAAACATATCTTGCAAAATTGATGTTGTTCCCACTTTCCCTTAACAATTCCATGAGATGATATAAAAATCCCATACCGTGCTCATCATTCTGATCAAAATAATTCTTAAGCACACCTATCTTTTCTGTAACAACATTTTGTATAAATACATTCCATGGATAAGCATGTGTTTCATCAAACAGCGTAACTGCATTTTTTCCTTCCACATGTTTTGATCTGTCTTCAAGTCTTTCCACTTCTTTTGCCATAACATTCAGCGGATATTTCGCATCGTAAATACCAACACCTCCTGATATTGTCAGCGTTCCCTGTGTAAATTTTTCAAGCGCATTTCTGATATCCATAAAAGCTGCGATCACATCATTCCACGCTCCGGCTAAAAACACATCATCTCCACCAGAATATACAATTACCGCTTTTCGTTCCCCACTTCCACCAAAATTGTCTGCTGTTCCTTTCCGAAGTATCTCATTGATATAACATTTAAAAAACAAAGACAACTGTCGTGACAATGTAGATGTTCTCGAAAGCGTTACATATTTGTCATCTCCGTCTGGTCTCTGCAGTCCATAAACAAAAGTCGTTCCAAGGTTATCCACATCCGCACGAAGGATTCCAATTCTTTCCACACCTTCTGCCTGTTCTGCCAGTTTTTCAAACGTGTCACCTGTCGTATAATCTCCAACCCACAATTTTGTAGTAACATGTTTCCCGGTATAAATTTCATTTTTCGTATAACACCGGACATAATTTTCTGATTCCATCCGTTTTAACAGACTTTCTTTTGTATCTGCTGCTAAGTACCTGTTTTCCGGAAGTGGCAGCGCATCTTTATCCGGTTCACTCATGACAGTAAAATAATTTTCATACAGAATACTTCCTGACATTTTTTCTAATGCCAGACATACCTGACATTTATCATCTGTAAGGCGGGCTATCCTGCGGCACACTTTACATTCCCGCTCTCCTTCATGTTTTCTGCTATTCAGATTCCGGATCATATCTGCATTATACCGATTCGATTTTTTCTCAGAAATCATCTTAGATATCGTAAGATACAGATCGGAATAACTTCCCTTCGGCATATTTCTTAACGCATTGGCATTTGCTTTCGCATATCCGCAGGCAACATATAACGCTGTATCAAAATGTTCCATCATCCAGTGATTCAGACTTTTTTCATAGTGCTCTAAAATATCACGGGTATCATCCGTATTCGCTAAAAGCAAATAGCAGTGTCCTCCTCCTGTATAAATTAAATTTGCCCTTGAAAGTGACAACTTCTCTAACAGTTCATCCACAATATGCTCCATCATAATTTCAAGGTAAAAACTTCTCGCACGCAGTCCTTTTAATGCACCTTTTTCTCCTATCGTATAGATAAAACTCTGAATACCGGAAATATCCATGGAATACAGTAAAAACATTTCCTCGTCATAAGATTTCTCTGCATTGATAAACAGGCTCTGCTTATAATTTTTTTCGCCTTTCGCAGTCAGAAACTGCATTACGCATGACGCAACTGCTGCAGTCATCTTCATGTGGTCATACAAAGAAGTAGAAGATGGAATGTATGTCAGATTTGCCTCAAGCACAGCCAGCAGGGAATTGATGTATTCTTCGTCTAACGTGATGCCCTTTAAATTATCTGTAATATTTTGAATGACGGACTGATAAAAATGTTCATCCATAGATATTTCATCTTCTGTCGGATAATTAATTTCATTCTTCGGATTTAAAACCTGCATGGCATAATGACTTTGTCCGTGATTTCCATTTAAAATATTAAATACACTCTCTAACGGCATCGCTTTATCAAATCCGCCTTCTCCTGCTTCCGCCTCTCTGCGATCCGAAAATGCTGCCACATTGTCTGCATAGTAAACAACATATGCCTTATCGTCTTCTGCTAAGGATGCGTTCTTTAAATACATTCCATGATGATATCTCACACAGTTTAAAATTTCATCATCTGAAATATGTGCTTCATTCTTCAGATACTCATATCCACTCTGACTGTGATTTCTTCCATCCCCACTTCTATACACAACTTTTCCTATGTCATGAAGCAGACTTCCAATCATTAATTTTATCTGATCGTCCGTTATCATTTTCTTCCCCCTTCGTTTATGATTTTCATATATCCCATTCCGAGGGAAGTTTTGATTCCTACCCCGGAATACTCTCCAAACTCGAACAACATGTTAACAAAATTTGCCATTGTGTCTGTGCCATGCATCTTTATGGTTATCTTTCCGATAAAGGACGGAATCCTGACACCCTCTAAAGAAAAACTTACACTTTTCAGATCATACCTGATTACCTGTGCATGCTCACATATCTGTTCGAGTGTATCTTCATCATGCATTGTATTTTCTGCTGTGGCACTGTCGTACTTATTCATCAGACTCTGAAAAACACAGCGAAGATCCGGATAAAAGAGATACTTTCCATTTTGTTTAAATGCAGTCGGAGATAGAAAATGGATCTGAATATACCTTTTCTCATCATCCTCATAAAAATGATCCATGAGTTCTTTATATGTTGTTTCCATATAATTTTTCTTCACTATCAAAACTTTAAGATCATGTTTTTTTATCAGAATGTATTCTATTTTCCACAACGTATCCTGTATAATAATCTTCACTGCTTCTTTATTCAGTCCTGTAATTACCCAGTACCAGTTCCCCTCTCTGCATTCTAAATGCTGTGCATATGGATGAAGGCTTGAAATATGCAGATAATCTGCATATTTCTCCGGCAGCAATTCCATAAGTGCCCCATGAAACAATGATGACATCTGGTATGTCAATTCTTTTTCACATTTTAATTTTAATTCTAATTTTGCTAACATTCCCCTTCTCCATCTGTTATTTTACACCTTTATATTTTATTTACTTACCATTGTAACATGTAACACCAAATTTTCATATATTAACGCATATATTTATTTCCTTATTTCTAAATCCATCAAAAATAACCAAAAGGCAAGAGATCTCTCCCTTGCCTTTTTCATAGGACAGCCATATTACAATTCTTCCGTCTTATATGTGACATACCCTTCATAATAATAACTATGGTCAATGCCTTTCATATAAACTTCCCGGTCATTAATCTGATCGGTAAGTGCTGTCTTTAAAATATATTTAATTTCAATATCTTTGATCGGACTGCGCTCCATCGCCATCAGATAATCTTCTTTTTCTATCTTACTCCAGTCTACTACCTGTCCAATCTGTTTTTTTAACATCATATCCAGCCAGATGCGCATGCTTCTTCCATTTCCTTCTCGGAACGGATGCACAATGTTCATTTCCACATATTTTTCAACAATCTCATCAAATGTATTCTGTGGCATTTTGTCTATATTTTCAATCGCTGCTTCAAGATACATAAGCGGTGCAAACCTGAAATTGCCTTTTGATATATTTACGGTTCGGATTTTTCCTGCAAAGTCATAGATATCATCAAATAAATATTTATGGATCTCACATAACGTTTGAAACTTTCCCGCCTCAAGGTTCTCGAGCATGCCATTTTCAAACAGTTCTACTGCTCTTTTTTTGCTGATACGCTCCTCTTTGCGCGCAAGTTCCGCGGAATTTTTAATTCCAAGCTTATTTTCCAATGCCATACAACATGCCCTCCATATCGGAATGTTCTCCCTTTTAATCCTCCTCGATTACATGCATCTCCAGAAAATCAAAATCCACATGCTCAATAAAACAATCCTGCGTAAAACGTGTCTTTGCATGCCTCTTAAACTCTTCCACATTCGCATCTAACCAGATCGGTTTTCCAAGGACAAATGCATAACATACCTCATCTAACGCCTTGAAAATTTTGTGCGTTCTCGTATCATCTGACTCATCTGTCACTGTCATGTCTTTGATCAGGTGCGTACCCTTCATCATTTTAAACCAGATTCTCATGAATTGTTATCTCTCCATTTTTATTGTTGATCAATGTCTTCTCTGCCGTCCCGTCTCATACATCAGAAGTGATGCAGAGATCGCCGCATTCAACGACTCCACCTGTCCCTGCATTGGAATCTTAATATAAGTATCTGCTAAATCTGCGATCTCATCCGACAATCCGTTTCCCTCATTTCCGATGAGAAACGCCGTCTTTTTCTTATAGTCCGGCTCATCATAGGAAAGTGTGCCCTTAAGGTGCGCCGCATAGACATTGACCTGCTGCTCTTTGAGTAATGAAATCGTCCCCGCAAGATCTTTCGTGACGAAAAAAGGAACACGATAAATGCTTCCCATCGTGGAACGGATTGTTTTCGGATTAAACAGATCCACGGTCGTCTGGTTCATGATCACACCCGTGATGCCTGCCCCCTCACCGGTGCGCACCATCGTGCCGAGATTTCCCGGATCCTGGATGCTCTCTAAGATCAGAAGATGTGTCTGTTCCCCTTTGAGCATTTCCTCTAATGCATACTCCGGTTTCTTTATCACACAGAGAATTCCCTGCGGTGTCTGTGTGTCGGAAACACTTTTAAACACATTGTCAGAGACGATCTCATAGCCGGTTTCATTCAAACGCTCCAGTACTTTTCTGTTCAGTTTTTCTTCCCCATGTTTTGGTGTGCAGGATTCCATGCAATCCTGCATATTGCCCTGCGTACATGTTCCATAAAAACTCTCGGAAACATAAACCTGTTTCACCCACTCCACCGGGGCCTCTAAAAACATTTTTCTTCCCTCTGCCACAAAAACACCCTGTTCATTTCTGGCTTTTGCTTTTTTCATGAGCAGTGTCAAATTTTTCATCTGCTGGTTTGATGTACTTGTAATCATAATTTCCCTCACTAAAAAATCCGTTATACCTGTCGCTAAGTATAACGGATTTCTCTCTAAAATGCAAAAATATATGATTCTATGTAAAATCAGATTACAGAGAAAGGTTCTTGCTGATCTCGTACTGATATTCCGGAATCTCCTTTGTCATTGCAAGTGCCTCGTCGATATCATAATCAACGAAATCACCATGACGGTATCCAACAACACGGTTTGTCTTTCCTTCGCAAAGTAAATCTACTGCTAAAGCACCCATGGTTGATGCATATACACGGTCTTTACATGTCGGGCTTCCACCACGCTGCATGTGACCTAAGATAGTTGCACGTGTCTCGATACCGGTTGCAGCTTCGATTCTCTTTGCCATACTGGAAGAATGTCCGATTCCCTCAGCATTTACAATGATATGATGCTGTTTACCACGTTTACGGTTCTCAATGATGTGGTTGACTAATTTCTGCTCGTCATAGTCATATTTTTCCGGAAGCAGAATATCCTCGGCACCGTTTGCAATACCGCACCATAATGCGATATAACCTGCACCACGTCCCATAACCTCAATGATACTGCAACGCTCATGGGATGTTGATGTATCACGGACTTTGTCAATTGCTTCCATTGCTGTATTTACTGCTGTATCAAAACCAATCGTGTACTCAGTACATGCGATATCAAGATCGATCGTTCCCGGAAGACCAATCGTATTGATTCCAAGTCCTGCCAGCTTCTGGGCACCTTTAAAAGAACCGTCACCACCGATAACAATAATTCCGTCAATGCCATGTTTCTTACAGATCTCTGCACCGCGTTTCTGTCCTTCTGCTGTTGTAAACTCCATACAACGGGCTGTCTGTAAAATCGTACCACCAGGCTGGATGATCTCGGAAACATCTTTTGCTTCCATATCAATGATCTCTTCCTGAAGAAGTCCTGCATAACCTCGCTTAATTCCTTTTACCTTTTTTCCCTTTGCAATTGCTTCCCTTACAACTGCACGAATGGCTGCGTTCATTCCCGGCGCATCGCCACCACTTGTCAGCACACCGATTGTATTAATCTCTTTTGCCATTTATCGTTCCCTCCTAAAATAATATACCCATTTTTCTAATCTTTACTATTTTAATCTCTTTGTTACTTCTTTTCAATGCTCTTTTCAACAATTTTTACGTTTTTTTCGCCCAGAAAATCCGTCAAATTACTGATAAGCTCCGGATTGATATGAACATTGTGGTTTTGTCCAAGTCTTTTCATGGCTCGCGGCGACGCAATATAGATCACGATCTCATCATTTCCATCCGAACCATAGAGCAGGGAATACAATTCTTTTTCCTTTTCCTCATATGATTCTTTTGTCGCAAACTGAAGCCACAGCTCCCGTTTTGTATCATCAAAGGAATAGATTTTTTCACAGATCAGTTTTCCGTTTTTATCTTCCTCGACGTTGGCATGTCCTGCGACAAATACTTTTTCATCTTCGTTTAAATAGCGGCTGTATTTCTCGTAATCACGCGGGAAAATGATAACTTCCACAGTTCCAAACAGATCCTCGATCGTGATAAATGCCATCGCTTTATTCTGCTTTGTGTATTTGATCGTCTTTTCGGTAATGATACCGCCGATGACAACACTCTGGTTATCTTTAATCTTTACCGCATTTGTTTCTTCATCCAGCATAAAATCTGCTGTCACGGCACTGATATTTTTGCGCCATTTTTCCTCATATTCCTCCAAAGGATGACCGCTTAGGTAAATTCCAAGGACTTCTTTCTCAAAACCAAGTTTGATCTCTTTGCTGTATTCCTCCACATTCGGGAAACGGACTTCATACGCTTTTTTTTCTTCTTCGGATACAAGGTCAAATAAAGACATCTGCCCTGCAAGTGAATTTTTCTTTTCCTGGTTCAGGTTGTCGATCAGCGTATTATATACTAAGAGCATCTGCTGTCTGTTGCCGTCTAATCCATCGCAGGCTCCGGCTTTGATCAGGTTTTCGACCGCACGCTTATTGACCTCCCGCCCGGCAACACGGCTTAAAAAATCAGAAAGTGTGGTATATTTACCGTTTGCCTCTCTTTCTGCTAAAATGATATCAATGACCTGTCTGCCGATACTCTTGATCGCATACATGCCATAGCGTATTCCATCTTTCGTTGCCAAAAAGCGTCCTTCTCCCTCATTGATGTCCGGAGAAAGTACCTTAATTCCCATCTGGCGGCAGGAATAAATGTACTCGGCGACTTTTCTTGTATTGTCGATCACAGACGTCATGAGCGCCGCCATAAATTCAACCGGATAATAATATTTTAAATACGCCGTCTGATAAGCAACCACCGCATAAGCTGCCGCGTGGGATTTGTTAAATGCATATTTTGCAAAATCAACCATGGAATCGTAGATCTGGTTTGCTGCCTGCTCACTGATCCCATTTGCGATACAGCCCTTGATGCCCTGTTCTTCATTTCCATAAACAAAATTCTGACGTTCCGCGTCAATGACATACTGCTTCTTTTTACTCATGGCACGACGGATGTTATCTGCCTGTCCCATCGTATAACCGGCAAGATTCTGCACGATCTGCATAACCTGCTCCTGATAGACAATGCAGCCATACGTCGGCTCTAAGATCGGCTCTAATTCTTTGCAGACATAGGTCACACTCTCCGGTTCATTTTTTCCCTTGATGTATTTGGGGATAAAGTCCATCGGACCCGGACGATAAAGGGAGATACCGGCGATAACATCCTCTAAGCTCTGCGGTTTTAACTCCTTCATGAAGTTTTTC
>OGNM01001506.1_pt1 | contig 9995 bp, 8 predicted proteins | sample 1573441 | NCBI WGS metagenome assembly OGNM01 (sample SAMEA2581915, study PRJEB24529) | metagenome | biome: Human gut stool | place: China | collected 2011
TAAGCCGCCGCTCTCCACGACGGAGCTGCCGCTTCATGATATCGGTTACAGGGCTGCCGAGGTTATGATCGGCCTGGTGGAGAAAAAGTCAGGCGAGACGGCAGAACCGCAGGTCTATAAAGTTCCATGTAAGCAGCTGATCCGCCAGTCGATCAAAACATTATAAAAATAAACCGTGATGAACCGCCTCTGATGTCAGGCTTTTGAACTGACTCAGAAGGCGGATTTTTAATTTATAGGAAATTACGTCCTATGAATTAAAAATCCCTCCATGAGTTTATTTGTGAACAGAAGAAGTATTTATGTTCATTATTTCTGGGGAATATGTACTATTTGTGCAACATGCACATGGTTAAACGATTTAAAAAATAATAAAGTTGTGCGAAAAAGCAAAAACTTAGAAAGAAACAGAAAACATGAGAAAATAACATAAAAACAAAAGAATATATATAGATAAATGAAAAATAACAGACTTTAATTATGACAATTAGTATGGTATATATAAACAAGAACGAAACAGAAATCAATCAAAATGACAAAGAAAAGAAAAAACATTTCAGAAAAAAGCAAAAAAGTGTGAATGAAATGTAAATAAACGGAAAATGAACATTTTAGTTCAATTAAACGTTTAACATAACACATGACAGGAGTATAAAGGAGGGAGGAAGTTATGGAGAAGGAAAAACTGACAGATGTGCCGCTGCATCAGATCCAGATCAAAGATGCGTTTTGGGACAAATACATCCGCTTAGTAAAAGATGTCATACTTCCTTACCAGTGGAACACGTTAAATGACAATGTAAAAGATGCGGCGCCAAGCCACTGCATCAAGAACTTTAAGATCGCAGCAGGCGAGGCAGAGGGAGATTTTGAAGGAGCTGTCTTTCAGGATACCGATGTTGCAAAGTGGTTAGAGGCAGTTTCATTTTCCTTAGATTCATCCGGAAGAGATGAAAAGTTGGAAAAACTTGCTGATGAGACGATCGACCTGATCGGGAAGGCACAGTGTGAAGACGGATATTTAAATACCTACTTCACGATCAAAGAACCGGACAGACGCTGGACGAACCTGAAAGAAGGACACGAACTTTACACAGCGGGGCACATGATCGAGGCAGCGGTTGCATATTACAATGCAACAGGAAAAAGAAAGTTCCTCGACATCGTTTCAAGATTTGCAGATCTGATCTGGACCGGAGGAAGGAAAGTGTCATGGCTATCCGGGGCATCCGGAAGTAGAACTTGCTCTGGTAAAATTGTACCGGGCAACCGGACAGAAAAGATATTTAGACCTTGCGAAATATTTTATCGATACAAGAGGTGTGGGAGAAAATTATTTCTTTCAGGAAGAAAAGAAAGAAAAATATCAGCAGATATTTCCTGAATTTGCCGGATATGTACCGGAGTATTCTCAGTCACATCTGCCGGTCAGAGAGCAGAAGACAGCAGAGGGGCATGCGGTAAGAGCCGTATATCTCTACAGCGCAATGGCAGATCTGGCATATGAATATCAGGATGAGACATTATTAGATGCCTGTAAGACACTCTGGAATAACATGACAGAGAAAAGGATGTACATCACAGGCGGCATCGGTTCATCGGGATTGTTAGAGCGGTTCACAACCGACTATGATCTTCCGAACGACAGAAATTATTCCGAATCCTGCGCATCCATCGGACTTGCGATGTTTGGAAACCGGATGGCGCAGATCACAAAAGATGCAAAATATGCGGACATTGTGGAGAAGGCACTTTACAATACAGTGCTTGCAGGGATTGCGATGGATGGAAAGAGTTTCTTCTATGTCAATCCATTGGAGGTATGGCCGGATAACTGCATCGAACGGACATCCATGGAGCATGTAAAGCCGGTCAGACAGAAATGGTTTGGCGTGGCGTGCTGTCCGCCGAATATTGCAAGAACACTTGCTTCTTTAGGACAGTACATCTATGGAGCAGATGAAAATAGTTTATACATTAATTTATACATATCCAGTCAGACAAAACTTCTGATTGGAGAGACAGAGACAGAAGTAATAATGGAAAGCAGTTTCTTAAAGGATGGAACGGTAACGGTTCATCTGGAATCAGAAAAAGCTTCCAAAGGAACACTGGCACTTCGGATCCCCAGCTACACAAAAGAATTTACCGTGTGGCGCGGAACACAGAAAATAGAAACACCGCTCATAAAAAAAGGTTATCTTATGATAACGGATCTTGCAGCATCTGAGGAGATCAAAATATCCTGTGACATGAAAGCAAGATTTGTATATGCAAATCCGAAAGTGAGAGCGGATGAAGGAAAAGCATGTATCATGCGTGGACCGTTGGTATACTGTCTCGAAGAGACAGACAATGGAGAAAACTTAAGTTCCTTATATGTGGACACAAAAGAAGCGCTGACCGAAAACTGGGAGGAACAGGTGTTAGGCGGTGTGATGACGGTCGAAGCAAAAGGAAAACGCATCTTGGAAGATCATTGGACGGCAGAAGAGTTATACAAAGAACAGCCGCCGGAGTTAAAGGATGTGACGTTAAAAGCAGTTCCTTACTGTTACTGGGGCAACCGGAAAACAGGGGAGATGGCAGTCTGGATCAGACAGCTGATCTGACAGAAAAACATGTATCACACGGAAGATCATCTGAAAACAGGAGATACTTTCGATCTGATAAAGAAAAACATTTGGGAGGTAAATGTATGAAGAAGAAGGTTTTAGCAGCATTAATGTGCGCAGCAATGACAGTGGGAATGCTTGCCGGATGTGGCGGTAATTCCACAGCAGAAAACAGCAGTTCCGATGCGGGGGAAGCAGCATCCGGTACAGAGAGCGCAGACAGCGGCGCAGGAAGAAGAGAGATGGACGTAGAGGGCGATGATGTCACAACACTTGAGGTCTGGACATTCATCGAGAACCATCAGGATTTCTACACCAACATGGCTGAGAAATGGAATGAGGAAAATCCGGATAAGAAGGTTAAACTTGTTTTATCCAACATGGCATATGATGATATGCACAACAAATTATCACTTGCATTAGAGTCAGGAGAGGGTGCTCCGGATGTCGTTGATATCGAGCTTGGTAAATTCCCTGCATTCATGACAGGTGATATCGGATTAAAACCATTGAACGATGCAGTAGAACCGTATCTTGACAATGTAGTAGAGTCCAGATTACAGCTTTACTCCAAAGATGGTAACTATTATGGATTCCCGACACACGTTGGTACAACCGTTGCTTTCTACAACACGGAAGCATTAGAGGCAGCAGGTATTGATTACACAACCATCAAGACCTGGGATGACTTCAAAGAAGCAGGTGCAAAATACAAAGAAGCAACCGGAAAAACATTTGCAGCATGTGAGACAACTGCTCAGTGGACATTAAACTTAATGCTCGCTCAGAAAGGCGGAGATTACTTAAATGATGATGGAAGCCTTGCAGTAAACAATGATACCATGGTTGAATGTTTACAGACCATGAAAGATATGCAGGATGCAGGTGCTATGGACGTTATCGCCGGTGGACAGCCTGACAACGAGGAAGCATATCCGTTATACAACAGCGGTGATGTCGCAGCAGCAATCATGCCATTCTGGCAGACCAGCCGTTACTTAAGCTACATGACAGACCTTTCCGGTAAAGTTGCAATCGCAGCACCTCCTGTATTTGGTGACAACGATGCAGTAAAGACCATCGGTGGTGGTGGTACCGGTACAGCAGTTGTAGCATCCAGCCCGAATGCTGACCTTGCAGCAGAAGTATTCGCTTACATCAAACTTTCTGACACAGCAAACGTAGAAGTTTGGAACGTATTAGGATTTGACCCGGTTAACACAGCAGTATGGACAGACAAATCCGTAACAGAGAACCCGGATAATCAGTATGTACAGTACTTCAACACAAAACCATTTGATGCATTATTAGATGTTCAGGACGGCATTGGATTACTGACCTGCTATACAGATGAGAAGATGCCATCCATCAACAATATCTTCTGTACAGAGACTTTAAATAATATCTTCGAGTCCGGTATGGATGTAAAAGAAGCGTTAGACGAGGCACAGTCTGCACTTCAGAATGAATTTGGAGAATAAGAGACAGGTTTAAACAGGGCTGTGGGGCAGATGTCCTGCATCCCGTTTCCTGTTATGAGGGAAAAGGAGGCATTACAGCATGAATAAAGTGAAGAAGTTTTTGTATTCGCAAAAAGCAGCACCTTATGTGTTTATTCTTCCATTTGTTCTGACAGTCATTTTGTTTTGGGTATTCCCGATCGCAAATGGTGTACTGTTAAGTTTTCAGGACGTCCTGAAAGATAAATGGGTTGGAATGAACAACTATAAGAGATTACTCTCTGATACATATTTCAGAAAAGCAGTCTGGAACAGTTTTAAATACATGGTGGGAACACTGGTACTTTTAATTCCGTTTCCAATGTTATTTGCAAGTATGTTAAACAGTAAACTGATGAAGGCGAAGGGATTTTTCAAGTCTGTTTATTTTATCCCGGCACTGACATCTGTTGTCGTTGTAGGTACAATCTTCCGTCTGATGTTTGGTGAGATGGATACGGCACTTGCAAACCAGATTTTAAATTTCTTTGGACATTCTTCCATCAAATGGCTGAAAGGTGAATGGACCGGATACTTTGCACTTCTCCTAGTAGCGTGCTGGCGCTGGACCGGTGTCAATATCCTCTATTTCCTTGCAGGGTTACAGAATATCTCCACGGATCTCTACGAGGCGGCTTCGATCGACGGAGCAGGCAAGTGGCGTCAGTTCTTCTCTGTGACAGTGCCGATCATTACACCGGTTATTTTCTACAACCTGGTAACACAGCTCTGTCAGGCATTCCAGGAGTTCAACGGACCATATATCATCACAAAAGGTGGACCAAGAAACTCTACAACATTGGTATCACTGCTGATTTATAACAGCGCATTCCAGCAGTATGACATGGGTATGGCAAGTGCAATGGCATGGGTATTATTCGTGATCTTACTGATCTTTACGATCATTGCATTCTTAAGTCAGAAATACTGGGTATTCTATTCAGATGAGGAGGGTAAATAAATGGCTGCTGAGAGCAAGACAAAACATATCATTAATTTGATTTTAAGATATACCGTCCTGATCCTGGTTGGATTTGTAATGGTTTACCCTTTACTTTGGATGGTTGGAGCAACTTTTAAATCCAACGCAGAGATTTTCTCAAGTATCGGACTTTTTACCGCACATCCGAGCTTAGATGGATATAAAGCAGCAATGCAGAATTATGGTGGTACGATCAACGTATGGAAAGCGATGCTTAACACATTCTCCTATGTAATACCAAAAGTTGTATTCACCATGATCTCAGCTACAATCACTGCATATGGTTTTGGGCGTTTTGAATTTAAGGGAAGAGGATTTCTGTTTGCGGTTATGATGGCAACCTTATTCCTTCCACAGGTAGTATTAAATGTTCCACAGTTTATCCTGTTTTCCAAATTAGGATGGGTTGATTCCAAATTGTATCTCCCGATCATTGTTCCTACTTTGTTTGCGACAGATACATACTTCGTGTTCATGTTAGTACAGTTCCTGCGCAACGTACCAAAAGAGCTGGATGAAGCTGCCAAAATTGACGGATGTAACTCCGTACAGACATTGATCAAAGTCATCGTTCCGATGTTGTCTCCGGCGATCACATCCTGTGCATTATTCCAGTTTATGTGGTCATCCAATGACTTTATGGGACCTTTGCTTTATGTAAATACTCCTGCAAAATATCCACTTGCTATTTTCGTAAAAATGTCGATGGATGCAGATGCAGGATTCCAGTGGAACCGAATTTTAGCATTATCACTGATCTCCATCATTCCTTCCCTGATCGTATTCTTTATGGCTCAGGACAAATTCGTAGATGGTATTTCAGCCGGTGGTGTAAAAGGTTAAATTAAGGTATAATAAAAGGGTGGCAGCATTTGCAGCCATCCTTTTTTCTAACAGAAAAAGTACTGAGGAAATAATAGAAAAGAATAAAGATGAGGATTGCAAAGATGCAGATAAGTCTTGTGATGAAAACCGCACGGAGTGCGACCTTTTTGTTAGATGATGGTGGAATATATCACACAAAAAAAGAATATAAAATCCTTTTAAATAATAAGGAGATAAAGACGACAGATACCGTTGTGACATCTGTGTTTGATTTAAAGCCGGATACAGATTATGAGATAAAAGTTACTCATGCAGAGGAAGTAGTCGCAGCCGCAGAGTTTACGACGGATTATGAATATGTCACGTTGGATGTGAAAAAGTTCGGCGCTAAAGGAGATGGAATATCGGATGATACCGGTTTCATTCAGGCGGCGATCATGGCATGTCCGCCAAAGAGCCGTGTCCTGATCCCAAAGGGCGTTTATAGGATCACAAGTATCTTTTTAAAGAGTGGTTTGAACCTGGAGATTGCCAAAGGTGCTGAGTTAAAGGCAGAGACAGACCGTGACCGTTTTGCAAAATTTCCGGGACTCATTGAAAGTTATGATGAGATGGAGGAATATAACCTTGGAACATGGGAGGGAAATCCACTTCCGATGTTCGCAGGAATTATCACAGGGATCGGCGTAAGGGATATCAATCTCTATGGAGAGGGCAGTATCAATGGCTGTGCAAACCACGAGAACTGGTGGAAGAATGAGAAAGTGATGGTGGGTGCATTCCGTCCAAGAATGCTGTTTTTAAATCACTGTGAAAATGTAAATGTGCAGGGACTGTATTTCCATGACAGCCCGGCGTGGGTGATCCATCCGTATTTCAGTGATCAGTTGAGATTCTGTGACCTTCTGGTGGAGAATCCAAAACAGTCTCCAAACACAGACGGATTAGACCCGGAATCCTGCAAAAATGTAGAGATCTTAGGTGTGCATTTTCGCTTGGAGATGACTGCATTGCGGTGAAATCAGGAAAAATCTATATGGGACGGAAGTACAAAACACCGGCGGAGAACACACACATCTGCCATTGCCTTATGGAAAACGGACATGGAGCGGTCACAGTGGGAAGCGAGATTGGAGCCGGTGTGAAAAACATGCTGGTGGAAAAATGCTGCTTTTCACACACAGACCGTGGACTCCGCATCAAGACAAGACGGGGCAGGGGCAAAGATTCGGTGCTGGACGGAATCACATTCCGGGATATTGAAATGGATCATGTGATGACACCGTTTACCGCCAATGCATTTTATTTCTGCGATCCGGATGGAAGAACTGAGTATGTGCAGTCGAGAGCGTGCTATCCGGTGGATGAGCGGACACCGGAAATGCGGAAATTCTGCTTTGAAAATATTAAGGCAGAGAATTGTCATGTCGCAGCGGCTTATTTTGATGGACTGCCGGAGAGCAAGATTGAGAGCATTACCATGAAGAATGTAGAGATTTCTTTTGCGAAAGAGGCAAAGACGGGTGTTCCAATCATGTCAAACGGCGTGGAACCATGCAGTAAAAAAGGTATTTATGTACACAATGTGGAAAAATTGGTTTTAGATCACGTGCAGGTGACTGGGGCAGACGGAGCGCCGGTGGAAGCAGTTGATGTGGATGAAATGATACAGAAATAAAAGAAGGATAAATGTTTGAAAAATCAGAGAGGAAGAGGATATGCAGATAGGAATCCGTTTACATGATACAAAAAAAGGGACATTGGAAGAACGTGTGGCGATCGCAGAGGAACAGGGATTTTCCTGTGCGCATCTTGCTTTGAAAAAAGTAATCTCGGAGTACTCTGTGGCAGACAGTGCGCTGACACCCGGTTTTTCGTGTTATCTGAAAAACCTTTTTGCGGCACATCATTTGGATATTGCGGTACTTGGATGCTATTTGAATCTTGCGACACCGGATCAGGCAGTTTTGGAAAAGAACGGACACCTCTATATGGCGCATATCCGTATGGCATCGCTTCTGGGAGCCGGTGTTGTGGGAACTGAGACAGGTGCTGTGAATGAATCTTACAGTTTTGAGGAACGGAATCACTCGGAAGAGGCATTGGATATTTTTATCAAAAATGTCAGACCGGTCGTGCAGTATGCGGAAAAAATGGGTGTGATCTTAGCAATTGAACCGGTGTATAAGCATATTGTATGCAATCCGAAGAGAGCAAGAAAAGTGCTGGATGAAATTGGCTCTCCGAATCTGCAGATTATTTTTGATCCAGTCAATCTTTTGGACATCAGTAATTACAAAGAGCGCGAATCCATTATCGCGGAGGCGATTGAGGTGCTTGGGGAGGATATCGCAGTGATCCATATCAAAGATTTTATCGTAAAAGATGGAGCACTGGTTTCGGTGGCTGCGGGAACCGGGGAGATGGATTATACGCAGATTATTCGTTTTATCAAAGAGAAAAAGCCTTATATCCATACAACTTTAGAAAATACGACGCCGGAAAATGCAGTGCAGGCAAAAGCGTATATTCAGAAGCTGTATGACACTTGTCAGATAAAATAAATGCGTGTAGACTAATAGAAGAAAAGTCTGGAAAGGTACGTTTTAATTATGTGGAATCGAATTTTTGATGTGGATAATGCTGTTTTTCGTGCAATCGATACGATTGGAAAGATTTTTATTCTCAATTTATACTGGGTGATCTGTTCACTGCCGATTTTTACGATTGGCGCATCGACGAGCGCATTGCTTTATGCGAGCATGAAATTGCATGATAAGGAGGGGTATGTCACCTCTAATTTCTTTTCATCCTTTAAAGAAAATTATAAACAGGCAACGGAAATCTGGTTAATCTATCTTGTAATTGGAATTCTCTTAGGATTTGATTTTATGATGGGGAATCAGGCAAAAGATACACTTGGTGTGTGTATGCAGGGTGCGGCAATGATCCTTGCTATTCCGTATTTTTTATCACTGCTTTATGTGTTTGGTGTCCAGTCAAGATTCGTGAATCCGGTGAAAGATACGATCCGTTATTCCTTTTTTATGGCACTGCGCAATATGAAGTGTACCATTCAGATGGCAATTTTGATGATTTTACTCGTCTGGGCAAATACGACGGTACTGCTTGTTAATTTCTTAACATTAGTCTATGGCTTCGGACTGATGGGATACTTCTTTGCAGCTTATTATAAGAAGGCATTTGGTAAATATCTGAATCCGGAAGAAAATTCATAAAACAGATGCATCAGAAAAATTACATAATATGAAACAGCAAAAGACATACTATTCCAAAAAGCAGTTCAAGCAAGGAGGAAAGTATGTCTTTATTTATTAAAATCATTGATGTTCATGCAAGGGAAATTTTAGATTCCAGGGGAAATCCGACGATCGAAGTGGAAGTGACCGCCGAGACAGAGACAACCGGAAAAAAGATCACGGCGCGCGAGTCCGTTCCGTCGGGCGCAAGTACCGGACGTTTTGAGGCGATCGAGCTTCGGGATGGAGAAGAACGGTATTTTGGGTTGGGTGTCCGGAAAGTAGTGGATCACGTCAACCAGAAGATCAGGGAAAAACTCATTGGCTTTAATGTGCTCGATCAGGCAGGAATCGACCGCATCATGGTGGAAGAGGATGGCACGGATAATAAGGGGAATCTTGGTGCAAATGCAATTCTTGGTGTTTCCATGGCGTGTGCCAAAACCGCGGCAAAAGCACTGGAACAACCGTTATATCGTTATCTTGGAGGCACGATGGCACACATTCTTCCGGTTCCAATGATGAATGTCATCAACGGTGGAGTGCATGCAAAAAATTCCATTGATTTTCAGGAGTTTATGATTATGCCGGTGGGAGCACTCGATTTTCATGACGGACTCCGTATGGGAGCAGAAATCTATCATTTTCTACGTCAGATATTAAACGAGGAGGGATTAAGCACTGCAGTCGGGGACGAGGGCGGATTTGCGCCGGATGTCAAGGACACCAGGGAAGTATTCCGCTATTTACAGAAGGCAGTGGAAAAGGCAGGCTATCACGTAGGTGATGACGTGGTGTTTGCCATGGATGCAGC
>OGNM01001518.1_pt1 | contig 9934 bp, 6 predicted proteins | sample 1573441 | NCBI WGS metagenome assembly OGNM01 (sample SAMEA2581915, study PRJEB24529) | metagenome | biome: Human gut stool | place: China | collected 2011
CTTTCCCTACACGACGCTCTTCCGATCTAAGCACTTGTGCAAGAAGCAGATGTAAAGGAAGTAATGTGTGCCTATCAGCGTTTTGAGGGAGAACCTTGTTGTGACAGTAACAGGTTGCTGACGCAAATCCTACGGGATGAATGGGGATATAAGCATCTGGTGGTCAGCGACTGTGGCGCTATCAGCGATTTTTTCTATAAAGACCGTCATGGAACGCATAAAGATGCAGCTGATGCTAGTGCTTCTGCTGTGATTAATGGTACGGATTTGGAATGTGGTGTCGAATATGCTCATCTGGAAGAGGCTGTAAAGAGAGGTTTGATTACGGAGGAACGTATAAATACCAGTTTGCGCCGCTTGCTAGAGGCTCGTTTTGCCTTGGGTGAGATGGACCCAGATTCCATTGTTGCTTGGAGTAAAATCGGTATCGACACTGTAGATTGCGATTTGCACAGACAAATGGCTTTGGACATAACACGCAAATCAATGGTATTGCTTCACAATAACGGTATACTTCCTTTGGCAAAAACATCGACGCGTATTGCCGTAATGGGACCCAATGCCGTAGATTCAGTCATGCAATGGGGGAATTATAAAGGAGTACCTTCGCATACATATACCATTCTGGAGGGAATACGCAATAAAGTTGGTAACGTTCCTTACGAAAAAGGATGTGAATTATTGGAGAATCAGGTTTTTGATTCTTACTTCAATGAGATTTCCAACAAGGGATATCATGGCTTAACCGCTACTTATTGGAATAATATGAACATGAGTGGGGATGTGGCTGCTACGGAGCAATACACTTCTCCGGTTAATCTGAGTAACGGTGGCCATACTGTATTTGCTACAGGAGTCGGATTATACAACTTCACAGCAATATATGAAGGTACTTTCTGTCCGAAGAAGGATGGTAATTATACATTAATTATTGAGGGAGATGATGGTTATCGGGTATATGTGAATGGCAGTAAGGTAATTGATTATTGGGGAGAACATGCCAGTGCAAAAAGAGAATATACATTGAAAGCTACAGCAGGGCAGGACTATAAAATAAAAATAGAGTATATGCAGGCAGGTGCAGAGGCTTTGTTGAAGTTTGATTTAGGTATTTATCGGCAGATCCCTGCTGCAACGGTTGTTGATAAAGTAAAGGACGCGGATATTGTCATTTTTGTGGGTGGTATTTCACCGGATTTGGAAGGAGAAGAAAAACATTTTGTAAATTGCCCCGGCTTCTCTGGTGGCGATCGCACCTCGATTGAACTTCCGCAGGTGCAACGGGATATTCTGAAAGCATTAAAGAAAGCAGGTAAGAAAGTGGTTTTTGTCAACTGTTCCGGTTCGGCAGTAGCATTGGTTCCTGAAATGGAGTCATGTGATGCCATCTTGCAGGCGTGGTATCCTGGACAAGCAGGTGGATTGGCTGTGGCAGACGTTCTGTTTGGAGATTTTAATCCGAGTGGGAAACTGCCTGTTACTTTTTATAAAAGTACGGACCAATTGCCGGATTTTGAAGATTACAGCATGAAAAACCGTACATATAGATATATGGTAGAAGCTCCTTTGTTCCCTTTTGGATATGGATTGAGTTATACTACTTTTGATATATCTAAAGGACGTCTAAATAAGAAATCTATATCTGCCGGAAAGGATTTAAATTTTAAAGTCAATGTGAAGAATACAGGGAAGTGCGATGGTGCTGAAGTCATTCAGGTATATGTCCGTAAGGTGGATGATATGGAGGGACCGGTAAAGAGTTTGCGGGCTTTCCGCCGGGTACCGTTAAAGGCGGGAGAGTCTTGTGTAGTATCCATTGATCTTTTACCAGCTACATTTGAATTCTTTGATCCGGTTACAAATACAATGCGTGTTATGCCCGGAAAATACGAAGTTATGTATGGCAATAGCTCGGATATAGCTTCGGAGAACAAACTAAGTGTTATACTTCGGTAATAAGAATGTATGCGCTTATAAAATAAATATAAATAGCCTCGTGAACTGTTGTTTATGAGGCTATTTTATATTCCGGAATATTCAGTAAAATACTTGAAAAAACAGACTATCCGGAACCTTTCATTGTTTCCACAACAATCTGTTGATGTGTATCATGCTGGAGGAAGTCATGTTATAATGCTTCTATTGCATGACTCAGACTTTCTCACAGCGAACCAGTACTTTCTGTTCATCGTTTAAGGTGCTGGCAAATAGATAAGTGTTCCCACCTTCCATAAGTTTGGTGCGTTTACGGAGTTCGGCAACTGTAGCCGGAAAATTGCGTACTGTAATATTTGCTTTCTTTAGGTCTGCAAGTCCCTTTTTTATTTCTTTTTTGTTAAAACTGCACTGGTTGACGATGTGAAAAATTCTGCCGGGAAAATTTCCGATCAAAGTATCGGAAGTATAAAGATGACTATTAGGATGCAACTTTTTAACAGGAAATGCAGAAGTGATGATGCGGAAAGCTCCGGCTTTCAAGAGCGAGGCATTGGGTTCGTAGAGATAATTCTCCAATGTATTAGTGTAACTGCATTTGCTGCGCTGTTCTTCCTCACGGGTGAAGACAAAGCGTTGTTCCTTCTGCATTCCCTTTGTATAGAGGTTGATGCAATGGATGGGTATTTCATCTGCCGGTGTTTGTCCAAGTATCAATAGTAATTCTTTGCATTCATTGTTGGCGGATATGATATGAACTTCTTGCACACTTTGTAACTCTTTTAATGCCAATGTCAGGTCGAGCATGGGAGAAAGTTTGATCATGACTCGCTTGCCTTTTTTCAATAAGAGTTCTTCCAGTTCGGCTACGTTAGGTTCACAATCGGAGATGGCAACTGTCTTTCCTCCGTGCCCGTTACGACGGGCAGGATCGAGGAAGATACAGTCTACCGGAGACATGGCATTCAGATAATCTACTCCATCCTCATTTCTTACATCAATATGTTTTAAATTCAGAATAGGAAAATTATGTATTGCTATTTCACAGAGATCTTTCTGGCGTTCCACATAAGTAACGGACTGGAATTTGGCAGCAAGGAAAGAACAATCAATCCCGAATCCTCCGGTTAAGTCTGTCAGAGAATTGCCTTTTAAAAGAGTTGCTTTGTAGTGGGCGGTGACTTCTGAGGAACATTGTTCCAGTGACAAATGCTTTGGATACCATATATCGTTTATTTCTTTCCATGATGGAATTTTTTCGGCTGCTACTTGCCTTCCTGCTATCTGTGTGATGGCGGTCGGCATATCTACGTTTGGGTATTTTCTGCCTTGCAGGGCCAGAATGCGTATATCGTCCGTTTGATGTTGGCGGATAAAGAGCTGAGTTTCGGGTGAAATTTGCATCATAGGTTGTTTATATTCGGTGTTATATGGTGGATTTGTTATGGTATTACATTGTATTTTTTGCGAGCTTCCTCGCGGCTACAGAAATTGAAATGCCACCATTCGCTGGGCAATGCACGGAATCCGGCTGTTTTCATCACTTTCCTTAGTAATATTCGGTTCTGACGTTCCGCTTCGGTAATTTTGCCGTTTCGTACCAGTTCGCCTTCCTCTGTGATATGTGCTTCTACACCAAGATGATCTACTTTTGTGCCCATGGATAACGGGTGGCCCAAAGAATCCAGAATACTGATGTCTACCGCCAGGCCGTAGTTGTGAAGTCCGCCTCCACGGTTTGGGTTAGAAATGTATCGGTATTTGGAAGTTCCTTTGACTACATCCCACATTTTTCTTTGTACAGACATCGGACGTGCAGCATCATAAATGATGAGACTGTAGGATGGATACAATTCTTTCAGTGTTTTTTGTGCTTTCATAAGAGCATGTGCCGCATCGACATGCAGGTAGGCTTCTGCCAGACTATCATAAAGAATTTCTCCGGTGAAGTTATCCGCTTGGGTGTACATTAGGCTGATGGCAATACTGCTGTCCAGTTCCGCTATATTTACCAGACCAAGGGAATCCATGTAAAGGGCCATCGGGCTTTTCTCATGTCCCGAGGTCGGTTGGTTGCCGACTTTATTTTTCTGCAAGAGGGTGGCATGAATGGAGTCCGCATGAATAAGGACTGTGTACATAGGATCTGTACACGTTGTTTCGGTTGCTGTAGATGTCCTTTTCTCCTTGTGTCCTGATGTGCAGGAATATCCTGCTAACAGAAAACAAAAGACAGGTAAACTATATTTCAGAATCATGACTACTCCTTTGGATTTAGTGTGCCAAAGATACTTCTTTTTGAATTTAGCGCCAATAAAAAGCCCTTTTTACGTTGTTTGTCGGATATATATGTGTGTTGGATACGCAAGATTATACAGAAACCGTATTTTTAACTTTCGATGTTGGCTATTACTTTTTCAGTTTTGTTGTTTTCTTCCATATTTCGAGTAGAGTGTTTAATGCGGCACCTTTGGTAGATTGCATGCCAAGACGATACAGATTGCATGTAGGCTTTTTACCGGTGAAAAGGCGTTTTTTTGTCCACACATTACTAAATAATAGTCATATTTTCCACTCTTTTGGGGAGTTTGTTGAAAGAGCCGAAGTATCTGTAAACGGTGAACGGAATAACCTTGTTCGGAGACAGATTGGAATATTGATAAGAAATAGTATCAGTCATAAATAAACTGTATTTGATTCTATATTTCCCCAATATAGATATTTATTTTTAAGGAAGAAGGGGAGAGATGTATTCAGATTGATTTTATGAGTTGTTTACTCATGCCTGGATGTTGAATTAAGAGAAGAGAAAATTTGTTTTTATCCCTCTGTTTTATGATTTGGCAGAAAAAACTTGAACTGTTTTGAGCGTTTGGTGTTTCTTGCCGGAATTGATTATTAAAATTGGTTCATATCTTGGTATAGACTTGTATTACTATGGGTATAGACGAAATATAATATTGTAAAACAGTGGTTTATATTATTCTGCTTTGCACTAAAATAACGTTTTTTATATAGCTGCAGATACAATTCTTAATAACTTGAATACAATTCTTTATATATAAATATATTATTATTAATAACTGATTTAGAATCCTTGTTCCTTATCTAATCTTGAAACTGTATTTTTGCTCAGCAATATCATTGAAATGTGGTATTGTGACTAATAAGTGTTATGAAATATTAGATTAAGGTAGCTGTTTGTGAAAATCGCTCCAATATTGTTTGTTTTGTTTGTGTTATCCCATTTTGAATGCCAAGAGTGGTTTCAAAATGGGATTTTGCATGAATATGGAGCAGACGTTATAAAACAGTATCTCTTGTTGGAAAAAAGATTTGGAGATACTTTTGTAGGTAGTGCAACTGTGTAATTCTGTTTTAGAGAAATTATTGTGGCATTCCGAAAGCTGCGAACTCATAAATTCCGTCAGCCCACATTGCGGAATTGTTTGTATGTACGTTGACAACACCATAAACGCGCAGGCGTAGATATCTGTAGGGTGTCGCGTCCTCAATGGGGAGGATTTGAAAGCCTACTTGCCAGTTCGTTCTACCGTCAATGAGCATCTTATAACTTTTACCGTCCTGACTGCCTTCGACTGTGTATTTATAAGCAGCTTCAGATCCATTGACTAATCTTGTAGAAAGATTTATTTCTGAGATCTTGGCATTCTTCTGCATGTCGACAACGAACAGGTGTGGGGCACCAACAGGAGAATTTGAACTCTTTTGAAAAAAGTCGGAAGAATTCAGATCGGCTCCATCGGTGATGCAATCGGCTTTTACCCCTTTTGCACCGCTAACCTGAGAAGTTACGGGCATATTTAATGTGAGATTTTTCCCATTTTGAACGGGAATGATGCCGTATTTCTCGTCAAACTCCAGATATCTGTAGTAATCCATTGAAGCATATCCTTGGTTGAATGAAGCGACAGAGACTCTTGGAAAGTTACCATCCGGGTCTTTGTGATGGTATTGTGCTCCCCAATGATAGCTCCATACCCCGTAAGTTGATTTATCAGTACCGATTCTTCTGATGTTGTTGAACTGGGCACCGAAGGTAGAGTTGCTTCCGATTTCTCTCAATGAGGTCCATGCTCCTCCTAAATCAGTGGTGGATGCGTACATTGTCTGACTCGGATACCATCCGGAAGCTTTTGAACTAAAGAAGTAGTATTCTCCGTCTTTCTTTATGATAGCAGGAGTTTCTCGATGCTCCCCTTTACAAATCGTGTTGACCAATGAGACTGGTTTTGTCCATGATTCATCCAGTTTGTAGATGTTTATATCACTGTTCGTATTAGTAGCGGAAAGCAGATATGCCGTATTGTCATCGTCTACGAAAAGCGATTGGTCTCTTGAATCATGCCCCAATGGTCTTTCCATCGTACCGACTTCAACCGTTCCCTTTGGAGTTATTTGTGCCAGATATATTTTAGCAGCTGTGTATCCCGGACCGTCTTCATAATGTGCTGATAACACTACTTTGTTTGTTTTTTTATTGTAGCGGAAAGCGATACCTTCGAATTTAACATTGGGGTAGAAAGCTAGTTCCCGTGGAGTACTCCAGCTATCCTTAAGCCCTGTCTGAGAGTAACTCTCAAAAATGGCCCATCCCTTTAGTGTTTTCTCATCTACTACCTTGTCGATATTCTCCATTTTGTAGGAGAAATAGAGATTACCTATTTTCATGCCACCGGGCTTGTCTGCAGATCCTTTGGCAATATATTTCCCGTTTATATTATCGTAAACCTCAACTTCACCGGTAGGAGCAAAGGTGGTGGCTGTTTGAGACGCAGTGGTTGCGACTTTATTATTTCCATCTTTGTATGCTTCAATATGATAAGTATATGTTTTCCCCACCGGTAGATCATAATCATCGTAAGTGTCGCCTTTAGCTTCACCTATCAACTTTCCATCTCTGTATATTTTATACAGATTTGCATCTTCCCGCTGCATCCAGTTTATTTTTACGTTCCTGACATCCTTTTCACCTGTAAGTTTAAACTCGGTTGTTGTGATAGCCCAAATGTTGATGCCGGAGTTATCTTCGGCTACAGTTGCAGTATGTGTTATTGCATTTGTGCTTGGGTTATTGTGTTCGGCGGCGATAAGACTGAAAGGGGAAAAACATGGCAAGCTGAAAAACAAAGCGGAGACAAGTAAAAGAGAACTTTTGATTTGCTGATTTTTAAGATTCATCATTGTAATGTAGATTAAGTTTTGAGAATTTTTGTTTTTGGTATTAATTATCGCTCTACAAAAGTCCTTATTTTTAACAAGAAACAGGTCTTCTTTTAGATCAAAAGAGTCTGTATTTTTTTCGTTTCCGTATTATAGGCACAATAAACATTCAAGAGGGTATACAAATCATTCGTTTATTATAAAATCTCTCAGATGTTTACGGAGATCGGTGATCCATAAAATTTTACCGAAAGATGAGAATGAAGGAAACTGAAAGAGACTCTTAATTGATTCAATCAATTAAGAGTCTCTTTCAGTGGGCCATCTTGGGCTTGAACCAAGGACCTCCAGATTATGAGTCTGTTGCTCTAACCAACTGAGCTAAAAGCCCGATGTATCCATTTACTGGATGCGGTGACAAAAGTAGTATATTTTGCTGAATTATGCAAATTCTTTGTGCAAAAAACTACGATTCTTTCTCTGTTCAGAATTTATATTTGCGCTTCGGGTTCTTGGGGAACCATCCCTTTTTCACCCGGTCCTCCTGTTCAAAGACCTCTTTGATGGTCCAGAAGGAAGAAAAGGCAAATACGCCTAACAAAGAAGATAATATCACATTGTCGATGCTTAACGATGCTGCTACACCGGCAATGCCGAGTATCAGGAATATCCACCAGCATTTTGTGCCCCAGTAATATTCGGCCTTTACCACGACGGGGTGAAAAAGGCCGATAATCAAAAAGGTACAGATTCCGATGAATAACCCTGCAAGGTGATATTCATTTAGAAACTCCATCACAATTATTTTTCAACGCGGATGGGAATCTCTTTCTTGATACTCTGTTCCAGAGAAATCAGAGTCTCGGTAGCTACTACACCCGGTATTTCTTGCATTTTGTTATTCAGCAGATCCATTAGGTGCTCGTTGTCGCATGCATAAAGTTTGGTCAGCATGGTGTAAGGACCGGTAGTGAAATGGCATTCCACGATTTCCGGAATCTTCTGCAATTCAGCTACGACTGATTTGTACATAGAACCTTTTTCCAGTTTGATTCCAACGTATGTACAAGTTCTGTAACCCAGAGATTTCGGGTTTACGTGATAGCCTGAGCCTACGATGACGCCCAAGTCAATCAGTCTTTGTACACGTTGATGGATAGCTGCACGTGACACTCCGCATTCGGCTGCTACGTCTTTAAAAGGGATGCGGGCATTCTGTGAGATAATCTCTAGAATCTGCCTGTCGAGGTTGTCTATTTTTTCCATAATAATAAATTATAATTTCCTGTTGTTATCAAATAGTAAGCAAATATAGAGATTTATTTTAATTATTCTTCTTTTACGGGAAAAAAAATAGGAAAAAGCAAAAAAAAGGAGTGCAAAGACTTTGCACTCCTTTCCTTTTTCTATTTAGAAAGATACTTTCTTATTTCTTATCTTTTTCGATACCTACCAGCTCAACTTCGAAAATCAAAGTAGAGAACGGTTTGATCTGTCCTGATTCTCTTGAACCGTAAGCGAGTTCTTGCGGGATATAAAGTTCCCATTTAGAACCTACAGGCATCATAGTCAGCGCTTCTGTCCAGCCTTTGATCACTTGGTTAGCACGGAAAGTAGCAGGTTCGTTACGTTTGTAAGAGCTGTCGAATTCTGTTCCGTCGATCAAAGTACCTTTATAGTTTACTTTCACTTTGCAAGTGTCAGCAGGAATTTCACCTTTACCTTCAGTGATTACTTTGTATTGCAGACCGCTTGCAGTTGTTTTTACGCCGTCTTTAGTCTTGTTTTCAGCAAGGAATTTTTCGTTTTCAGCTTTATAGTCAGCATATTTTTCTTCCAAAGCTTTTGCTTTGATAGTTTCCATAGCTGTACGAGTATATTCTTGAGCTGCTTCCATAGTCATTACGCCGCCTTTTTCCAAAGTACCTGCGATGAAACCTGCCATGAAGTTTTCTTTGCTGATAGTTTTAGTAGAGTCTGTACCAAACAATTCTTGGTTGATACCTTTCATCATCTGGTTGCTGATTTGCTGACCGATTTGCAGACCTGCCATGTAAGCGATGTCTTTTTTGCTAGTCTTGTTTGCGCCTTCGTTCAAACCTTTGATGAATTCTGCCATGTAAGTAGTATCAACATCCAGACGACCTGTCAGATAGCCTTTCAGACCTTGAGTCTGAGCCATACCGATAGAATAAGACAGTGAGTCGATGTCTGTTTTCAGATTTGCTTTAGGAGCTTGAGCTGTACAAGAAGCAAGACTTGCAGCAGCGGCGATTGCCATAAAAATACTAACTTTTTTCATTTTGCTTTGAAATTTTTTATTTATAATACTTCGAGTAATTCTACTTCAAATACCAATGTGCTGTGGGGAGGGATCATTTCTCCGGCGCCTCTGGCGCCATAAGCGAGGTCAGAAGGAATGTAAAGTTTCCATTTGGAACCTTCCGGCATCAGTTGCAATGCTTCTACCCATCCCGGGATCACCTGGTTGACACCAAATACAGCCGGTTCGCCACGTTTGATAGAGCTGTCGAACAGTGTTCCGTCAATCAGCGTACCTTCGTAGTGGCATTTTACCTGGTCAGTAGCTTTTGCCTTTTTGCCTGTACCTTTATTGATCACTTCATATTGGAGTCCGCTTGGAAGCGTAACCACACCTGCTCTTTTTTTGTTTTCTTCGAGGAAGGCTTTGCCTTGTTCGATGGCGACTTCGCCCATCTTGGCTTCCAGTTCTTCGAAATACTTGTTTACTATTTCGCGGGCTTCATTGTGGCTGATAGCCGTCTGATTGCCTTCCAATACGTCTTTGATTGCT
>OGNM01001535.1_pt1 | contig 9825 bp, 10 predicted proteins | sample 1573441 | NCBI WGS metagenome assembly OGNM01 (sample SAMEA2581915, study PRJEB24529) | metagenome | biome: Human gut stool | place: China | collected 2011
TGGCTTCGGCGCCGGACTTGGAGATTGTTTCCTTGGTCTTGTCCACCAAAATCTTCCAAGCTTCCTCCCAGGAAATGCGGCGCCATTTATGACTGCCTTTCGGTCCGATACGAACCATCGGATGCAAGATACGGTCAGGGGCATACGTATACTGAACATAGGTGAGCCCCTTGACGCAAGGACAGGTGCCGGTCTTGTATTGTTCATCAGCACCTTCAACCCAGGTCATGCGACCGTTTTGCACGCTGAAGCGAAGCAGGCAGCGGTCGGCGCAATTTCGCAGGCAGGAGTGGTAGACACGTTTGCCAGCGCGTTTGTTGAGTAGTACTGGGTTAGCTCCGATGGATTCAACAGCCTGGGCAGTACCGGGGATGAGTCCCATAAGACCTGCCGCCGCCGAAACCGAACCAACGCCTTTTAAGAACGTTCGACGACTGAGCGAACTGAGATTGATCATATGTCTCTCCTTCTCAGGAATTTCGCATCGATAAATAGATGTTTTTCGGTGGGGTTATGAATAAAACGACCTACAGACTGCTAGCAACTTCCCATTGCTTTTTAAGACCTTCCAATAACTTCTCTTTGACCCAGAAGAAAAGTGGACTGTGAGGTTTGCTGCTGTAGGCGAGGTAATTGCCGATTGGACGGACTTGACTTCTCATCTGAAAAATTCTTTGGACGAGTTCCGTTGGAATTTCCAGACAAGAAAGGCTTGGAATCAGTGAGATGAATTTGCGAGTGAATTGGTTGCAAACAATGCAAATTCGATCTGTGGATTCAATCATCTGACAGGCGGCAGCCAAGCTGATGGTGTACGTTTCCACATTCATGAGAAGTGAATCCTGACGGCACAGATCAACAAGAATGGGGCAGGTCAGCTCATTGAAACTGTCAAGCTGCACTAACGGATAGCGAGCTAGCTCTTTCGTGCTGAACCCTATGAGACGTGTCAACGGATGATCCTTGCTGCACAACACGTAGAGCTTTGTGGGAGAAGAAAACATTTCAAATGTGAGACTTGCCCCGGTAAAACCTTCATATGTCACAAGAAAATCAATACGTCCGTCGACTACCTCTTTACCGCATGAGTAATTCAGGCTGTTTACCGTGAAACGTAAACGAGGAGCCAAGGGCAGGATGGTTGTGTTGATGACTTCCTGAATGGCCCACAAGAACTCGTCATGTGCGTAAATAACAAAGCAACGATCAGAAGAGGCGTAGTCAAGAGGTGTAAAACGCTCTTGCACGTCGAACATCGTGGATTCAATTCGTAAAAGTAACTCGGCTAATTCGTAGGCTCTTTCTGTGGGAACGAGTCCGTGGCTGCTGCGAGTAAAAAGAGGATCTTGCGTTAGTTCCTTCAGGTTGCGCAGACTTCGGCTCACTGTTACTGGTGAAATATGCAGCAATTGAGCGACCACTTTGGCTTGTTTGTGTTTGAGAACAGCTAGAAACACACGAATGTCCAAATAAGAAAGATCGTTGATTGAGCGCATCTTCATACAATGAGCAAAAAGATTAGAGAAGAGTCATTCTTAATTACGATTAGTATATGCTGAGGTTCATTTGCACTTTTGATTTGTGTCAAATCTGAATATCTTTCATTTTTTTCTAATGCCAATTGCCAAAATGATAAAACACATGATAACTGTTTGATCTTAAAGGAAAATATCCGATCTTGTCAGCGTCATTTTTGAGCGCGGCAAAGAATTCGCTATTCATTTCGGGAATGGCGAGTGGCAGAGGAAAATTCCAGAATTATCAAATTTGAAATATTCAAATGCAGTATTTGAAATAAATTTAGATTTGACAAATGTCAAAATGACAAAAGTGGATTGAAATAGACTTCGCAAATTGGGAAGTAACTAATTTCATTTAATTTTTCTCAAGAGTTAAGTATGACGAACACAACTACAGCTTCGGGATGCTCTTTTGTGCCGCTTTTTGCCAGTGCTGAGTGGAAGAGCAAGACGAGTAATTTCATCCGTTCGAGAAACTTTTCATGCATTGCAGATGAACCTAGGGACTTTGGCGGGTCTGATTTGGGCGCTAACCCAGCAGAAATTCTTTTGTGGTCGGTTGCTGGTTGCGTAAGTATTGGCGCAGAACTGTTTGCTTCGCGTGATGGCGTTGAGCTTGAGTGCCTGAAAACAGACGTCTCTGGGCGCATGCTCACGAATCCGCTTTCTATTGCACAGCTTTCGATTACCGTGAGTATTAAGGGTAATGCGTCGGCTGAAAAACTCGAGGGACTGGTTCGGGAGTCTTTTGAGGCGTCACCGATTGTTGGCTCATTGAAAGTTAAACCCCAATTGATTGTCAAAACTGAATAAAGCGGCCGTCTTTGTTTCTCCTCAAAGGGGTTGATTGCAAACCTCAGACTTCGGGCATCCGTTACACCGTAGCGGATGCTTTTTTTGTGGGTGCGCCCTGTTGGGCGAACTCTTAAAGTACCCCCAAATTTCGGGGGTCAATTTAAAGGACGCTTGACAGATTGGTCTTGTGCGGTGTTGTCCATTTCCATCACGGCCGTTGCGCCCTCCCGAATCCCTCTCTCCATTCCGTGGATACCCAGATTCAGGCAGGTCTCTTATGTTTTCTGCGCCTTGCGACTTTTGTGTCTACGGTGCGAATAAATGGTAATTTTTACTTTTGTCACATTCACCCACGGATCGTCTGTCGAAGAGGGGCTTTTCGTTGGGTTAAACTGTTGCACTTTGATGCGTCTGGCCGACTCTTCAAGATGCTCCATCAGCTCTCCATAGGTCATCTTGTCCAATACGCTGGCTTTGCCAGCTTTCCTAAGGATGCGGCACGTCTGGATCGTTGCGACGTAATTGATGAACTCTTCGCCGATGACGGACTCATCGGCTTGAACCCGACTCAATCCGAGCTGTTCGTTGTTCTTGTACCGGTCAAATACCAGCACAAGGAGCCATAACAGTGCCAGTCCTCTTCAGGCGTCAGATCCTGGTCGGACTCGAAAACAATTTTTCCAAAATACGGTGCTTTTGCTTCATAACGATCGGCGTCGTACCCGTGCTCGACGGCTCGGTCAAGGAATGTGTTTTCGTCAATGTGCGCCCGGGACGTATCACGGAACGAGTATAGATAGTGGCTGTCGCCGATCTGCTTTTTCGTGTACGGTACTCGTTTCTTGAGTCCCGTGACAATGCCCTCGAGCGAAAGCATATTGAACTGTCAGATACGCGAGTTGTTGCGCTTGATTGTCGTGAGGAAATACAGTGTCGGTCGGTTCTTGAGTTCTTCGGCAATCTCCTTGGGCGGAAAGTCTTTTTCGGGAGATTGACACCCTTGGTGATGTTGTTATCGACAACGAAAGAGAACAATAATCTCGGGCGTCAATGATATTTCCGGCGTAGACGTGAGCTTACAGCGGCTCCATTGCTTCAATGTCATACGCGCGCAAAATCGAAATGTCGCGACAGCTTTTGACACGCGCTTTGCGTGAGAACTGCGACAGGCTGTTGACGCGGCTCGTATTTTCCGTCAATGGCGATGTGATGTGATTGTTCAACCGAATCAAGATGGCGTTGGTAGAAGGCACAGCGTTTGGTGCTGTCTTCCCCGAGCTTCTTAAAGAAAGAACTGCCAGTTTTCTTGGCCAAGGCAATGCTGGGCTAGTAACAGCGAGCAAAAGTCCGGTTGTGTTGCTGTTGAAGCCGGCCGGTGCAGACGCCCGGGTGAACAGTCTTGATTATTGCAACAGCCATGATCTGCATGGCGTCGTTTGGTCTGAAGATTGCCAGCAAATCAGACTCGATATTGCGGGACACGGAGAACCCCAATGCACAGGATCCGTAAGAGAGCATTTGTGGATCGTCGGGCGCCAAACAAGGCTCGTCAACAAGCGGAAGGAATGTCAGGTTGATGATGTGGCCGATGGTGTGCCCATTGTGGGGACGGGACTCTTGCGTGGTTTGCAGTGTTTTTCCCGCGCTCGCGAACGGCATAACGATTTGGACCGTTGGAGCCGGTATCAACGACCACCATGTTGCGAGGACGAGCAACATGACGAATTTCGACTGGGACACCCATAATCAACCCCGTTTAATATATTTCTAATATACATATAAAGAACTATAAAAACAATTGAATAAAAAGAACCCCGTAAAGCTTGCGGCCCTGCGAGGTCAGACGCGACAAACGATGGTTCACTATGTGGAAATCAACGGATCGCTACGGCATATTACTCAAATTGTGATTCTTTTAGTAAATTGTAGTTCCAAGTGAATAAATCGAGCGTTATAGCATCCGCTAAACGAGCTAATAAATAAGAAATCTGTATGGAATTACAAGAGTTGACAAATAAAAAATAAATGATGCAGGAAGTGGATTAATAAATTAAATTATGACCTCCCCGTCTAGTGCTAAACTAGCACAGACTATAGCGTGCTTAGCTTTTTATAAGGCCTTTCAAGCTGGAACTCGTAAAACGAAACACAAACTTTAGCCCTATTTTTAATAAATAGAAAAAAACTATCGGCAGTTCTGTAAGCCCTCTAAACGCAGGACCTAAATGTAAACAGAAACTTGTGAAAGTTTGACGCAGGCGAGGGTAGAGTCCTGTGATACGTTTAGATTTTGAAATTTGATTTTCTTCTAATCTAAGGATTCTATAATCATTCCCTTCGAAATATTTTAATTTGATACACTCTATATGTTTAAGTTTCCAATATCTCATCCATAGAGCCTCCATACTGTAAAGGCTGTTGTAAATAAATTCTACAGATATAGTCTCTGTCATAAGATCCTGATACAGAAAGGTTACTTTATCCATCACGTAAGGCTTTGCGAATAAAATAAGATCCAGACAACATGAAAAATCATCGAAGTCAATTAACCCTCGCTTAAATGGTGAACATGCCACATATATAGCATTTGTTTTAACTGGATATCCGTAATCCTGAAATGTTTCCAAAAATTTACCAATCTCAAAAGGATTGTAAAATTGTATATCAAATCTCGTCATCAATACCCAATCATATCTGAGATTATGTAGCTCTTCATATTGTTTTCGTGCCTCATTTACCGCATATCTCGAATAAAAACAAGAGATAAGTGACGAATAACTACGAGAAAAACCTTTCAGTCTCTCAGAAAGAATAGCTTCTTTGTCAAATTTAATTGGGTCATCAACAATAATAATTTTCGGACGATACTTGTCTAATATATCTTCATAATCGTTTAGAGATAAATCTTGTCCACGTTGCTCACCATGGGGATTATGCCACGAAATATTCGACGTATCTGATTCCGCCCAGGTATGTATAAAAACATCGACTATATATCCACATCGAAGATTTGTTTGTAGTAAATTAAAATAGAAACTTGGGAATGCTTCCTTATAACTCCTACTTAAACCATATAATTCAATTGCAATTCTTTTCATGTGACTCATTTCCATCCTTCTTTAGCAAGATAATAAGGAGAACATAGGATGTATTTGATCAGTTTAAATAAATAGGGAACTATTTTAAAAAACGCAACAACCCCGGCCGCATGCTTCTTCAAACTTCTATACTCAGATGACAGATTCAGTTTGTCAGATAAACTCAGATACCGTATGTTAAATAATAGTGCCTGGTATTTCCCCATGAATTTCATCTTTTCCGAAAAACTTAAGGATTTATTCTTCTTGACTCTTGCTAGTTCATCATCTAGCCGAAATTTAATAGAACTCGCGAAAGATTGATAGTCGATCTTAGATACGCCATTATTATTTAAAAAGTAAATTATATGCTCAACGCTAGTCAATAAGTCGAAATGAACTTTTGCCCCTTTAGAATGTACTGTTGACCCATTTCGCTGCAAATAATGATAACAGACATCATTGATAGATACAATATTTTTAGCCTTCTGACAAATTTCTAATATAAAAGGATTGTCTTCCCAGTAAATCCCTTCAATAAAACGCAATTTATTATCAAATAACTCATTCTTATAAATCTTATTCCACACAAATCCTGAAGAATAAGTCAAAAATAGTTTATTTAAATATGGATTTCGCGTTTCCAACAGCCAAATATCTTTATTGAACGGCCAGGGACATATTTGATGATTATTTTCGCTAATCATTAACACGCCACACTGAACAATATCAGCGTCGAAGTTGACTGCGTAAGAATACAATGTTTCAAAATAATCAGCCGGAATTGTATCATCCGAATCCACAAAACCTATGTACTGACCTTTAGCAATATCAAGCGCAGCGTTTCTAGCGGATGATTGCCCTCCGTTTTCCTTTTTTAAGACTACAAGTCTTTCATCAGTTTTTGCTAATCTCTCTAAAATGTTGACCGAATTATCAGAAGAACCATCGTCTACGCAAATTATTTCTATGTCATGCAGCGTTTGAGATAAAATAGATTTAATTGCCTTTTCTAGGTAGCGCTCACTATTATAAATCGGGACAATAACCGACAACTTAAGCGAGAAGCATTGGGGGGGGGTAGCCTCTTTGAAAAACACAGTTTTAATTTTAGGTAAGCTCTTATTAATAGCTTCTAACCTAGATTTCAAATCCGATGCTACGATATGCGGTTTGTCTTCAACCATTTCTAGCCCTTTAATAACAATAAATACACATTCTCTATATTGATTCTCAAGAGATTCACGTACGCAAAAAAAAGACTAACTATGCTACAAAAATATAAGCAACCGATGGTAAAAATCGCATTCATTATCGTCAAACGTTTGATCTAAATGTTCACGAATCTTTACCAAGCAATCCTACTTGTCCTCAAACATAGGAATCCCTACTTTAGTAAGGTTATACGCTCCCATCTCAATGCTCTAATTGTTATTTCTATGAAAGATATTGCGTAAAATACCATAAAAAACTGCCACAATGAAGCAAGCAGCCAAAATCAGATTGATGTAAATTTGTTCAAGTTTTGAATGGCTCGATCTGCGTGAAACTAATATCAAATGAGCTTAAAAACTTTTAAAGGTGTATTGACGCTTATAAAAACATTTTCCGTGTTTATCAGTTATTGAATAATCCTGGTCACGGGATTCGCGATAAATACTTTCAGAAGCGTATTTTGTCCAGAATTCAAAGTGCGTTTTATCCTATATCGGCTCGTGAATTGTTAGGTCATATTTTAGCAGTCTCCAGCCTATCTCGTCATATGACGAGATGATAAAACTAGACACAATACTCGTCGGACGCTTTATTAAGGCTCTTCGGGACTTTTGGGGAAATAGGGACTCCCTAACCGCCAGGCCTGGACAAGAAAGTAACAGCGCTTTGGATCCTATATCGTTGGGATAGAAGACAAACCTAGCGATGGGAGCAACGCGCCAAGACGATTCTACCCCGTGCTTCCTCCCGCCAACGACCGTCAGCAAACTTGCTTGCGCAAGAGCTCGCACCCTGCAATCTCAATCAGATCGTCTTTCCTAGCTACACCGTCGTCTCTAATGTTCGCAGTCGAGCGAGCCTCACGCTGAAGCTGGAGGCTTCCGAGCCTGCAATTTGCCCCATGTGTGGCGAGCCCTGCGCCAAGATCCACGACACCAGATACCGCTTGGTACGAGACACCCCATTTCCCGGCGTTACGCTGGTTTGGCTCCTTGTGCCGATTCGGCGGGCCAGAAGCAAATGTGTGTGCCATCGCACAGAAACCATTACGTGGATAGCACGCCATGAACTGTGTACCAACCGATTCATCGCGCTCATCCCAAATCAGATGCGGGGGCTGGACGCTTCAATGATGTGCGTCGCCGCGAAATACAACCTCGTTTGTGAGGCCGTTCGCTGCTTCGAGCGTGAACTCCGGGGGGCCTCAGGATCATTGCCGTGGCCTGCGATATAAATGCCGCTTATCCAACTGTCGTCAAGAAGTTCTTGCAAAAGGTTGAGATCGCCTTTGACCAGTTTCGCGTCATTTAACACTTGAGCTCCGACGTGCTCAAAGAAGCGCTGCAAGTCCAGTCAACGGAAGAGAGAAAAGTTCAGCAAGAAATCAGATGAATCGAGCAAGGCGCGGAAGATTCTCCGATGGCTGTCTGAGACCAGGGGATGCCCGAACACGCACTCACGACGCCTATCGGCGAGCCTCTTGAACAGAGTCGCAAGGAAAACAACTTGATGTCAACGATGCTGCCCTTGGCTGTTGCACGACAGCATAAAGTACCCACCACCGAAGGTGCGGACATTTTCTTGGGCTTTATTTTACGATACACGAACTTCAAAAATCGTGTGTATCAATCCCAGAAAAACTTAGTGACGTTGTGAGTTCATATAAGGCTAGGACTAGCGAGTTCCCACAGGAAGAGTTTCTCAGACGAGGGGCGCTTTCCTGGTAAAGAGCAGACTTATCCACACCCTACGGACGCGCAGCCTACCTACTGGGCCGTAGTCCGTAGAGTGTGGGTAAGTCGTGAACAACCTACATCAGGCCGGACAGTCGATGTGGATCTTGTTTCGTTTTCTGAATTCCACTGGGCTTAAGCCGCCCAGTGAGACTTTGATTCGCTTTTTCGCGTACCAGTTCAAGTATTCGTCAAGAATTTGCTCGAATTTAGTTAAAGAAATAGCGTGCCAGTCACGGTTGTAGAACATCTCGTTCTTTATTCTCCCGAAGAATCCTTCACACGCGGAATTATCCGACGAACATCCTTTCCTGGACATGGATCTGATCAAGGCTGCCTTTTTTGTGATCTCAATCCATTCCAGCCAACGATAGTGACCACCTCGTTCGGAGTGAATAATTGGATTGTCTTCGCTGCCGACCTTGGCTACAGCCTTTTTGAGCATTGTATTGGCAAGCTCAGCCGTTAGACTGGTGCCAATGGTTTAGCTCACGGGCATGCCGTCATAACAATCAATGATAGGTGATATGTAGATCTTGCCTGCTGGAATCGCAAATTCAGTTATGTCTGTCAGCCACTTTTGATTAGGCTCCGTTGCTTGGAAATTGCGCTTGAGTAAATTGGGGACTTCAGGAGAAACTTCACCGTAGTATGAACAGAATTTGCGTTTCCTGGGGTAATACACGTGCAATCCTTCCTGTTGCATGAGTTTCCGCACAACCTTCTCGGAGATTCTGGTACCGACTCGGCGGAGGCTGTAGCAGTTCCGTCTGTAGCTGTAGCACCGATAGCTTTGGTTGAAGGTTTCGACTATTTGTTCTTTAACTTACGCATATTTATCCGCTCTTGCCTGAGCGTTTCTCTAGTAGAAATAAGAACTCTTCGAAAGTTCCAGAACTTCCAGGAGATCCTTGAGCTTAAAGGATTTTCTCAGGACGTCAATCACCACCGTTTTTTTTGCGATTGCTCAAGGTTTGTGGATTGCCGTCCTCGACTTTTTTAAGATTTTTGCAACCTCTACAAGCACGTCCTTTTGCAGTTGAAGTCTGCGAATTTGTTTTTACAGTTGCTCGGACTCTAGAACAAGGGCTGTAACTTGTTTTTCGAGAAATTCAACCCTATTGCAAGCTTGCCTAACCCTTTGATCCACCGTTGCATCCCTTGAGGGAGCCTCAGGTGCGGGCTTATCTCGTTTTGGAGGTTCCATAACCGGTTCCGGTACGTTAATGCATGGATTAGGTATCTCCTTGTCCCAAGCATATAGAGTTTGGCGTGAAACAGCGTATTCACGAGCCATACTGATAACGGAGCGGTTGGGTTGCCGTATGGCGAAAAGGCTTTTATTTTCGTTTCCCAAGAAAAACGCTTAGAGTGGAACTTGATAGGGCTGTTATTGAGCTTTCTCGCGTTCGGATAAGACTTTTTGACCTAATTCTGAATAGTCCGTTGAGAAACGTTGTAGCCCAATTGATTGATCGTTGCTTG
>OGNM01001538.1_pt1 | contig 9806 bp, 7 predicted proteins | sample 1573441 | NCBI WGS metagenome assembly OGNM01 (sample SAMEA2581915, study PRJEB24529) | metagenome | biome: Human gut stool | place: China | collected 2011
GTGAAGAACAAAGATGTTATGAAGGATACGAAGTAAATAGAAAGTTACGCGGCTCATTGCTCGCGTAACTTTCCAGTTACCGTAAAAAGCCGTCTCACATTTTTGTGAAGCGGCTTTTTTAGTGCGCCCGGCGGAGCAGGTTGCTAATCGGTTATTTTTTACTATTTAGTCTGCATTCAGCTGTCCGAGGATCTCGTCTACCATATCCTGGGTAGTCTTAACATAATTGTCCATAGCGGCATCTACATCTCCGCCCTTTACAACAACCTCGGCGATGACTACGTTCTTGGCATCATTGATCGTACCGCCGTAGTTGGTAATACCGTCACAGGAAGCAGAGTGGGGAGCGTCTACGCTGTGTTCGGAGAAGAACTCGTTACATTCCTTGGTCAGATCGGTAGCGGATTCAAAACCATTCTCTAAGGAGCAGATCATGGAAGAAGGATCGATAGCATTCTTTTTCCATAATGCACTGGGATCGGAAGGATTCAGACGCAGATGGAACTCACCGTCCTTGTATTCATAGGTCTTTTCCTTATCAGTGCCTTCGCCGGTGACAATGGTCTCAGCTTCGGTAGACCAGTGGTAGCCTTCTGCACCGTATACCCACAGGGTTTGTACAGTACCGCCGTCGAACATGGTCTCGAAGACTGCATCGAAGATTGCCTGTTCTCTGGAATCATCGCCGTCACCGTCATCAATGATGCAGTATACAGGAGATTCTCTGTTCAGGTAGCCATCCATTTCAGCGATGGGGGCCAGTCTTGCCAGTCCGGAATCTACACCGTTCTTATCCATGTTGTTAACCAGGTTATCGTTCCAGTAACCGGACCAGTAGGTGAAAGCACCGAAGGAACCGGACTGATCGGAAGACCACCATTTTTCACGGACATCCTTGGTACCCATGGTCAGGGATTCGGGATCGATGACACCGTCTGCGTAAGCCTGCTGTAAACGAAGCAGAGCATCTTTGGTCTCCTGGGTGTTGAAACCGTCATACCATACACCATTTTCATCATAGGTGAAGCTGGGATATGCGTTCTGCCAGAACTGAGGCAGATAGTTGGTGTAAGGAGCCTCGGAACCGATAAAGCCTGCTGCAGCTACGCCGTAGGTATCGTTCTTGCCATTGCCGTCAGGATCCTGTTCGGTGAATGCCTTTAACATTGCATAGTAGGAATCCCAGTCGGTAATATCCTCAGCCTTCATGCCGACGGCATCCAGCCATGCCTGCTTTACATAAGTGATACAACCGCCGCCAAGACCGGTGGACAGACCATACTGTCTGCCGTCGATACGAACGTTCTGGTTAACTGCGGGCAGTACCATATGGCTCTGGAATTTTGCGTTATCATAAGCATCTGTCATATCCCACAGAAGACCGGTTTTGGCATATTCGGCATACTGACCGGCATTCAGCAGAATGACATCGGGGTAATCACCGCTGGCAAACAGACGGCCAACGCCATCTACATAGCTGGAATGGTCTAACTGCTGGATATTCAGACTGATGGGATGACCCAGTGCTTCACTGACAGCTGTGTCCCATTGTTCGACGAATTTGTCCTGATATGCATCCACAGATGCATTAAAGGTACCGTCTACGACGAGAGTGACCTTGTCCAGTACATAACCGTCATCGGAAGAAGCGGTACTCTCGGCAACAGAAGAAGCGGTGCTTCCGCTATCGGTGGTGGATGCTGCGGGGGTGCCGGAACCCTGGCTTCCGCAGGCGGTGAGTGCAGTCAGCATGGAAACTGACAGCAACAGGCTTAAGATCTTGTTTCTTTTCATTGTAATCCTCCTTGTTTTCCGAAGGAAAATCCGAGCCCCTATGGCGAGGAGAGGATTTATCCTCCTTGTTTTAAAAATACATCTCTCTATAGCAAATGGTTTACCACCATAATGCTCATTATAAAGTGACCGCGAATACCTGGCCTCTGTTGCCTGTATAGATCTTCTGATCTTCTTCTGTGAAGTCCGGCTGGGAAAATCCCAGATAAAGTGTAGCAGAAGTGCCATCAAATACTCTGTTGCCGGAATTGTCTACCGTGGTAAAGGCCATGGGCGGAATGGTGATCCGGAATTCTTTGCTTTCTCCGGCATCCAGACGGATCCGTTCGAACGCAGCCAGCTTGTGGTTGGGAACTTCGTTGGAAGAACCGTTTACATGGACATAGACCTGTATGACATCACTTAAGTCACGATCCGTGGGATTCTGGCAATGTATTGTGATTTGTGCGGAAGGAATCTCCTTCGTGTAATCAACTTCAGTTACTTTTGCTTCTGTGATCTGTAATTCTCCGTAGGTGAGTCCGAAACCAAAAGGCTTCCAGGGCCTGCCTTCAAAATAACGGTAAGTGCGTCCGGTCATATGATAATCGGTAATGTCTGGCAGCGGTCCGTCATTATAATAGAAGGTAAGGGGCAGCTTGCCGCCGGGAGATACTTTGCCGAACAGGATGTCTGCAATGGCCCGGCCGCCTTCTCCGCCAGGATACCAGGCATGCAGTATTGCAGGCACCTGATCTTCGTAAGCGGACAGATCGATGGGGCTTCCGGCCAGATCAATCAGAATCACCGGAGTACCGGTAGCGATGACCTGTTCTACCAGATCCCTCTGGATCTTGGGAAGCAGCAGATCTGGCTTGTCTCCACTGGCAAATGCATTACCCACATCTCCCTGTTCTCCTTCCAGTGTGGAGTCGAGACCGACACATACAATGGCGAGGTCACAGGATTCTGCCAATGCCACAGCTTCGGGGATACGGTAGTTCTGGAATACCTTTCGTACGGAAGGGTCATCATAGAGCAGACATCCCTCTGCATAATTGACATCCCAGCCGGTATCCTCGCAGATTCTTGTAATTCCTTCCACTACAGTGATGGAACGGGGCGGGGTACCGTTGTAGTTACCAACCAGTGCGGCATGACTGTCGGCATTGGGGCCGATGACAGCCATGCGTTTGTTATTTTTCAAGGACAGAGGCAGTGTACCGTCATTTTTCAACAGAACACAGCTTTCCACAGCGGCCTGATAAGCCAGTTCCCGATGTTCTTTACAGCCCACCACATTGTAGGGAATTTCGTCCAGGGAACTGTGATCGAAGAGTCCTAACAGATATCTGGTGGTGAAAAGACGTTCTGCACTGCGGCGGATTTCTTCTTCGGTTACCTTTCCCTGTTTATATGCCTGTAAAATATATTCATAGGTACAGCCGCAGTTTAAATCACAACCCTTTTCCAGGGCAAGAGCGGCGGAATCCTCCGGAAATGCAGTTACATGATGTCCCTCGTGGAAATCACGGATCGCCCAGCAGTCGGAAACGTAATGTCCTTCAAAATGCCATTTGTCGCGAAGCACCTCCTCCATAAGATAGGAGTGAGCACAGCAGGGTTCCTCGTTGGTACGGTTATAAGCACCCATGACAGCTTCCACATCAGCCTGTGTCACCAGAGCTTCAAAAGCGGGAAGATAAGTTTCCCACAGATCCTTCTTCGTAGCTTTGGCGTCGAAACTGTGACGCAGAGCCTCGGGACCGGAATGCACCGCAAAATGTTTGGCACAGGCGGCAGTGGTCAGGTAACCGTCTCTTTTGGTCTGTAATCCTTCCACAAAGGCACAGCCAAGGGAAGCGGTAAGTACGGGATCTTCTCCGTAGGTCTCCTGGCCTCTTCCCCAGCGGGGATCACGGAAGATATTGATATTGGGAGACCACATGGTCACACCTTTGTACCGGGTGCGGTCTCCGAGACGGGAATAAGCGTTATATTTTGCCCGGGCTTCCAAAGCGATGGAACCGGCGATTTTCTGTAATAATTCACGGTCAAAAGTTGCACCCAGGCCAATCGCCTGCGGATAACAGGTGGCAGTACCGGCTCTGGCAACACCATGAAGGGCTTCACTCCACCAGTCATAGGCGGGAATGCCCAGACGGGGAATCGCGGGAGACGAGTGTAACAGCTGGGAAGCAGCTTCTTCTATTGTCATTTGTGCTACCAGTGCGGTAGCTTTTTCTCTGGCTTCTGTACGATTCATAATATATCTCACTTTTTGTTTTTTAAATTGGAACTGCTTTCATTTAAGCTTATTGTAAGTGAAAAATGTGTGGACTGCACGACAAAAAGAAATTACATATGGGACAAAAATTGCTATTTTTAACAAAACAGGTAGAAATTCGGGACGGAATATGGTATGTAGAATACAGAGAGCTTTAAATTTTGTGCCTGCGGCCCAAAGTTTGCAGACTGTGAAAGGAATGGGGATTGGTATGAACACAGTAAAACCGTTTTATGAGAGCCGGAAAAAGGTCTATGACTGTCATGTCTGGTGGCACCCGAACTTCCCGTTTCATCTGCATAAACATATGGAATTCGTCCATGTGACGGAAGGGGAGATGGATGCCACGGTAGCTGGTGTGAATTATCATCTGATTACAGGAGACTGTCTGATGATCTACCCGAACCAGCTCCATTCCTACAGTTCTGTGGGAGAGGTGGGAATGCTTCTGATCATTGCAGATATGGATTCCATCGGGGAATTTCAGGAAGAACTTACCTATTATGATATGGAGTCTCCCTGTTTTCAGAAAAGCATGCTCAGCCGTTACGGACAGATGGTACTGGACATTCTGGCAGATATTGGTCTGCATAAGGAACTGCGGCCATTTCGGCAGGACAAGGGACTTCTGATGGCACTGTTGGCGGATATGTATGAAAATATTCCAGTGATCAAAAAGGACAAGCCTTCGGATCTGAATATCACGCAGAAGCTTTTGCAATATATCAACGATAATATCACCGGGGAACTGACGGCACAGAAGGTGGCAAAAGAGTTGGGGATTAGTCCGTATTATCTGTCCCATATTTTTTCCTCCCAGTTAAATATCTCTTTTCCTTCCTATGTAGCGCAGCAGCGGATGATCCTGGCCTGCAATCTGTTGAAGGACAGCAGAAAGACGGTGACAGAGATCAGTTACGAATGCGGATTTCCTAATATGCGGACCTTCCACCGCTGTTTTCAGAAAAGGTATGAATGCACCCCTACTCAGTGGCGGGAGCGGAGCCACAAGGGAACGGATGAAAAAATACGACACCAGCTCTGGAATCAGGAAAAAGTGGAAAGTGAAAATTCTCTGGAGTAAAAGATTTCCTTTTCTCCGCCCGAGAAGTGTAGTATACTGTCTGTGGGAAAGATATAGGACAAGTGACAGCGAAAGGCGGTAAAGATATGACAGCGGAGATCATCTGTGTAGGTACCGAATTATTACTGGGGAACATTGTGAATACAAATGCAGCTTATCTGGCGGAAAAGCTGGCGGGAGCCGGACTGGACTGTTACTACCAGACAGTGGTGGGAGATAATGTGGAGAGACTGGCAGGTGTGTTGAAATGTGCCATGGAGCGTTCGGATGTGATTCTGTTATCTGGTGGACTGGGACCCACGGAGGATGATCTGACCAAGGAGACTGTGGCGGAAGTCTGTGGAAAGAATCTCTCGGTGGATGATCACAGCATGGAGCGCATTGCCGAATTTTTCGCAGTCAGAGATATTCAGCCCACGGAGAACAACTGGAAACAGGCCATGGTGCCAGAGGGAGCGAAGGTGCTGGACAATGATAACGGAACAGCGCCGGGCATTATTCTGGAGACGGAGAAGAACCGTATTGTGTTGCTGCCGGGACCCCCTGCGGAACTGGTTCCCATGTTCGAACAGCAGGTGCTTCCTTATCTGGATACACTGACTCCCGGGGTGATCTGTTCTCAGATGGTAAAGCTTTGTGGTGTGCCGGAGAGCCAGGTGGAGGATACCCTGAAGGATCTGATCGACGGACAGACCAATCCTACGATAGCTACCTATGCCAAGACGGGAGAAGTACATATCCGTGTCACCGCTTCCGGGGAAGATACCAAGGCAGCTGGAAAAGCCATTAAACCTGTGGTGAAGGAACTGAAATCCCGTTTCGGAGCGGATATTTACAGTACCAAGGCGGAGACTACCCTGGAGATGGCGGTAGCAGATCTGCTGATGGCCAATGATCTGACGGTGACAACCGCGGAATCCTGTACCGGCGGCATGATCGCGGCAAGGATCATCAATGTCCCCGGGGTATCGGAGTGCTACAAGGCCGGACTGGTGACTTATTCCAATAAGGCAAAACGGAAATTCCTGGGAGTGCGTAAGAGCACGCTGGACAAATACGGTGCCGTCAGCAGCAAGACTGCCTCAGAGATGGCAAAAGGAGCCGCACTGTTAATGAAATCGGATGTGGCTGTGGCAGTGACCGGAATTGCGGGACCGGGGAACCGAGGAAAAGCCGGTAGGACTGGTATATATCGGATGCAGCATAAAGGGAGAAGTTACGGTGAAAGAGTATCATTTCTCCGGAACCCGCAGCCAGATCAGAGAGGCAACTACCTCTGCAGCACTGATTCTTATGCGCAGCTGTATTCTGAAATACTTCAGTAAAGTTACTTTTGGTAAAAAGTAACAGAAAAATATTTTGTGTGATACTCTCAAAACGAAGGGGTAAAAAATTGTAGATAGTGACGAAAACACAGGAAATGTATCATGCGTCCTTGCGGGAAGCGGGGATGTGTGATACATTCTTTTTGTATCTTTTATCTCTGATTATCGACAGACATTTCAGGATGTTCAGGCATTCGCCAAAATTTCAGACGATCATCGGAACGAAAAAATAAGGGGGAATGCTTATGAGGGAGCTTTAATGTACACAAAATATGTATAATAAAAATAGACATTGACAAACACGAACAAATGTTTTATCCTAAATAAAAAGCAGAACATTTGTTCCTTGAACAAAAAGGAGATTGACATGGAAAAAGACGATAAGCTTAAAGCATTGGATGCGGCGCTGAGCCAGATCGAGAAGCAGTACGGAAAGGGCGCGGTAATGAAGCTGGGAGATCCCACGGCACAGATGAATGTGGAGACCATCCCCACCGGTTCTTTAAGTTTGGATATAGCGTTAGGACTGGGCGGTATTCCCAAGGGAAGAATCATTGAGATCTACGGACCGGAATCCAGTGGTAAGACCACCGTTACCTTACATATGATCGCAGAAGTACAGAAAAGAGGCGGTATTGCCGGATTCATCGATGCGGAGCATGCTCTGGATCCTGTCTATGCGAAGAACATCGGCGTAGATATTGACAACCTGTACATTTCCCAGCCGGATAACGGTGAGCAGGCACTGGAGATCACGGAGACCATGGTACGCTCCGGAGCCATTGACATTATCGTAGTGGACTCCGTAGCCGCACTGGTACCCAAGGCCGAGATTGACGGTGATATGGGAGACAGCCATGTGGGTTTACAGGCACGACTGATGTCCCAGGCGCTGCGCAAGCTGACCGCTGTGATCAGCAAGTCCAACTGTACGGTTATCTTTATCAACCAGCTGCGTGAGAAGGTAGGTGTAATGTTCGGTAATCCTGAGACCACTACTGGCGGACGTGCGCTGAAGTTCTATTCTTCTGTACGACTGGATGTCAGAAGGATCGAAGCTCTGAAGCAGGGCGGTGAAGTGATCGGTAACCGTACCCGTGTCAAAGTCGTTAAGAATAAGATTGCACCTCCTTTCAAGGAAGCAGAGTTTGATATCATGTTCGGTGAAGGTATTTCCATGGTAGGAGACATTCTGGATCTGGCAGCCAGCTGTGACGTTGTGGCAAAGTCCGGTGCCTGGTATGCCTACGAGGGCAACAAGATCGGACAAGGCCGTGAGAATGCCAAGCAGTATTTAAAAGACAATCCCGCCATCTGCGATGAGATTGCCGAGAAGGTCAGAGAGCATTACGGACTAAAGGCAGATGTCACTGCCGCAGCAGAGAAGGAAGAGTAGATCCATGCTGGTAACACAGGTTACGGAACTTTCCAAATCGAGAAGCAAAGTATATATTGATCAGGAATTCGCCTTTGTATTGTACAAAGGCGAATTGCGTCTTTACCATATAAAGGAAGGACAGCAATTAAGCGAGGAAGACTATCGGACTATCATGCAGGAGGTACTTCCCAAGCGGGCGAAGCTTCGTGCCATGAACCTGTTGCAGGGAAGAGAATATACGACGGCACAGCTGCGGACAAAATTACAGCAGGGCTTTTATCCGACGGAGATTATAGAGCAGGCTATCGCTTATGTGTCGGGCTTTCATTATATCGCTGATCTGCGATATGCCGTGGATTATATTACTTATCACGAGGACAGCCGCAGCAGGCGGCGGATCGAACAGGATCTGCAGGGCAAGGGAATCCCGGCAGCTACCATGGAAGAGGCCTGGCAGGTCTGGCGGGAGAAGGGCGGAGAGCAGGACGAACAGAGTATGATCCGTGAACTGCTTCATAAGAAGCATTATGATCCGGAAGCAGAGACAGACTGGAAGGAACGCCAGAAGATCTACGCATTTCTGATCAGAAAGGGATTCTCCGCAGAAGCTATCCGCAAGGCCATCGGTGGCATGCATAGCGATGATTTCTGAGAATACCGGACGACGCATAACAGCAAGAAATAATGCACAAAGATTGTTTTGATATAGGAACTATTTTTGGACTAATTGCGACTTGTACTTGACATGGGTGTAATTTCAGTTTACACTAATACTGTTGTGAATTGCTTGTTAGAATGTACATAAATTGCATTCTATTATGAACGATAATTTGTATTATCGGAGCAAAATGTACAATGAAAATTTCATAAGGAGGTGCTCCTGTAGTGGACACTAATATTGTAATAGTATTAGTGGTTTCTGTTATTGCCATTATAGCTGCAGTGCTGATCACAGCAAAGGTTACCACGAACCGTCTGAAGAAGAACGCGGAGGGAACCATCGGCAACGCAGAGGAGAAGGCAAGAGAGATTATTGATGAAGCTCTGAAGACTGCAGAGAACAAAAAGCGCGAATCACTCCTGGAAGTCAAGGAAGAGTCCATTCGTACCAAGAATGAACTGGACAAAGAAATCAAGGAACGTAGAGCGGAAGCCCAGCGGTATGAGCGCAGAGTTCAGCAGAAGGAAGAGAACATCGATAAGAAAGCAGATGCCATCGAGAAGCGCGAGGCAAGTTTAGCATCCAGAGAAGAATCCCTCAATCGCATGAAGGAAGAAGTCTCCAGACTGAATGAGCAGCGTGTGCAGGAACTGGAACGAATTTCAGGATTAACCTCTGAACAAGCAAAAGACTACTTATTGAAAATTGTTGAAGATGAAGTGAAACATGAATCGGCCGTGATGATCAAGGAAATGGAGAGTCGGGCCAAAGAAGAAGCAGACAAAAAGGCAAAGGAATATGTGGTTAACGCTATACAGAGATGTGCAGCAGACCATGTCTCTGAGACTACAATTTCCGTTGTACAGTTACCGAATGACGAAATGAAGGGACGTATCATCGGACGTGAGGGACGTAACATCCGTACCCTTGAGACCATGACAGGTGTAGACCTGATCATAGATGATACACCGGAAGCAGTAATCCTGTCCGGATTTGATCCGATTCGTCGTGAGATTGCGCGGGTAGCTCTTGAGAAACTGATCGTAGATGGACGTATCCATCCGGCCAGAATCGAAGAGATGGTTGAGAAAGCCCAGAGGGAAGTAGAAGCGCAGATTCGCGAAGATGGTGAGAATGCAGCTATGGACGTTGGAGTTCATGGTATTCATCCTGAATTACTGAAACTTCTTGGACGTATGAAGTTCCGTTCAAGTTATGGACAGAATGCTTTAAGACATTCTATTGAGGTAGCTCAGTTATCCGGAATGCTGGCCGGTGAGGTTGGCGTAGATGTCCGT
>OGNM01001542.1_pt1 | contig 9786 bp, 9 predicted proteins | sample 1573441 | NCBI WGS metagenome assembly OGNM01 (sample SAMEA2581915, study PRJEB24529) | metagenome | biome: Human gut stool | place: China | collected 2011
GTGATGTGACTGGAGTTCAGACGTGTGCTCTTCCGATCTAGACGTCGATCGCATCGTCGGTCTGGAACTCGGTGCCGACGACTATGTGCCGAAGCCCTGTTCGCCGCGCGAGCTCGTCGCCCGCATCCGCGCCATTTTGCGTCGCGTGGCCGGCAACGAAAACAACCGCGGACCGGTACAAGTCGGCAAACTGCAGATCGACCTGGCTCAGCGCCGCGCACACTATGACGGCAAGCAGATTCCGCTCACGGGCACGGAACTGTCCCTTCTCGAAATGCTTGCCCGCTCAGCCGGCCAACCGGTTCCCAAGGCTGAAATCTATCCGCGCATTCTGGGCCGTCCCATGGGCCGCTACGATCGCGCCATCGACGTACACATCAGTGCCATCCGTCACAAGCTCGCTCAGGAAGGCGTTGAAGACATCGCCATAGAAAGCGTGCGCGGCGTGGGCTATCAGCTCGTTCGCTTGGACTAATCTCAAAAGGACTTCGGATTGTTGCGTTTGAAATCCATCAGCGGCATCTTCATCCGCTTTTTTGCCGGTATCTGGCTCACGCTTCTATTCGTGGGAGCTTTGGTTTGGGGTGCCTCTTCTTTTTTTACCGAGGCACCTTCGAATTACGGCTCCTTTGAGCACAGCCCGGCCGCTGAGCGCGCAATTGGCACGGCACTGGGTATTGCCCGCTGGGGCGGGGAAGATGCTCTAATCACCTGGCTCAAAGATCCCGAAGTCAACACTCGCCCTGAAGTTTTTGTTGTGGACCCTTCGGGCCATGAAATTTCAGGGCGCTCCATACCTCAAAAAGCGGCCGAAAGTCTGGCACATTCCGGTCCCCAGGAAGGCGTTTATACGATGCGGGGACACGGCCGACACATGCGGCCTTTCCAAGGCTACCGTTTCTTTGCCGTACGCACCGATATTCCGCCGAGCCCCATTCGACTCATCATGTGGAAAATGCCTTGGTGGGGCTGGGCTCTGATAGCGGCTTTGATTTCCGTGTTTGTTGCCGGCAGCGTCGCGTGGACATCTACGCGTCCGATCAAAAAACTGCAATGGGCCATGCAAAAAGCCTCTCAAGGTGTCTTTCACGTCCGCATTGCCACTGACGCCGCGCACGAACACGATGACATCGGTGAGCTCGCTCGCCATGGCCGAACGTATTCACGGGCTCTTTGAACGACAAAAACGACTCTTTCATGACGTCAGTCACGAGTTGCGTAGCCCCCTGGCGCGCATTTCTGTTGCCGTCGAACTGGCGGAAAAATCACCGGAAAAATCGCATGAGTTTTTGCAGCGCATCGAAGGCGACGTGCAGGTTCTCAACGCCATGGTCGACGAGTTGCTCACCTATGCCCGTCTTGACGAAAACGCAGTGATTCATTTCGAGCGGACAGATCTGGTGCCGCTACTGGAAGCCATCACCGATGATGCCGATTTCGAAGGATCTGCTACCGGTACGCATGTTACGCTGCAGTCTCCCGATTCCATCCTGATGAACATGCACGTTGATTCGCTCATGCGCGCCGTCGAGAATCTGGTTCGCAACGCACTTCGCTACTCAGGCCCAGGCCAACAGGTTTCCGTGGTAGCTAAGGAAGAAAACGAACACGTCGTGATCACCGTTACTGACAGCGGCCCCGGCATGGACCCCTCCGAACTCGAAAAGATCTTTGAGCCGTTCGTGCGCGGCAAAAATCAACCCACGGGCGGCGGATTCGGTCTAGGCCTTGCGATTGCCAAGCGTGCGGTACAACGCCACGGCGGCACCCTCACGGCGACGAACGTCGAACCCCACGGGCTTTGTATGCGCATCGATATCCCGCTTTCCGGTCCCAACGCCGTCACCTCATCCACAGCAACCGCTTAGGTCGGAAAAAGGCGCAAATTTCGCCTTTTCCGTCAGAGATAAGCGATATTACGGCTGAAATATTTGCGTGACGCTTGACGACCTCTGAAACGACATCAAGAGCCTGTTTGATCGCCGCCGCTGTTGAGAAGCGCGATCACTTCGCCGTGAATGCCGCCCGCCGTGCACACGGCCGATAGATCCTTGAGCGGATTGCCGCCCGTCACCGATGTGAGCGTACCGCCCGCACCTTCCACGACCGGCAAAAGTGCGGCGATGTCCCAATAGCTCAAATCAGGGTCGATCATGATGTCGGCACCGCCCGAAGCAACGGCAAAGTAACCAAAGCAGTCGCCGAAGGTACGGTAGAGCTTGACGGCGTCGATCAGCTTTTGAATGCGCTTGTCGCCCTTTTGTTCCCCTGTCGTCCAGTGGCTCGTTGCAAGAAGCGTTGCCTCGGACAACTGAGTGCAGTCACGCACATGAAGCGGACGAACCAAGGGCACGGTGCCGTTGTCGTAGTAAAGCGTAGTACCCGAAAGGGAACCCACCGTACGCACGCGTGCAGCAGGATGACTGACGGACGAGAGAATCGGCCTGAAACCCGCTCCGTCGTCGCGTTCGAGCGCAATCAGCGTGCCGAAAAGAAAACTGTTGGTGATAAAGCTGCGGGTGCCGTCAATCGGATCCAGTATCCAGCGATACCGAACCCCGTCAACTTCCTGGCTTTCCTTGATGCCGAACTCTTCGCCGAAGATTCCGTGCTCAGGGAACCGCTCACCAATCATCTGGCGCATGATGGCTTCGGCCTGTTTGTCAGCCTGCGTCACGGGCGTGCCGTTGTCCTTGTCATCGACTTTAATGCCGCGCAGGAAGCGGGCCGAAATCTCAGCAAAGGATGCGTCGAGAAGCTCAAAAAGAAAAGGCGTAAAACGTTCGAGTTCGGCCGGCGTTGCCGGCGCGCAGTAGCTATTGGCGGTCACAGCGGGACTCCCAGAAGAATCGCGATCTATTGCTTCAAATCCTAACGCCGAGGCGGCGGTATTGAGCAAGACAAAACGAAAATTTATTGCCGCATTGTGGCCGATAGATATGTCCTATCCGTGACATTGATATCACCCCTTTTCCGATGCCTCTCCCCATCAACAGGCCGCTCAAATTTTTGCTTTACTTTCAGTCGATTAGAAGATTCCAGAGAGTAACAGAAAAGAATTCTCACATCCCGGCTGTCTTTTTCTTTTTTGTCGATCCCTTTTAAGCGGGTGCTTCTGATAGATTTTTCGCACACGATGAGTGGCAGAAAGCCGCAAATCACACCAGTTTGAAATCTTGTTTTTATAAGGAATACTCCGATGTCCATTCTTCGCACCGAAGTTCTCCCGTTCAAGGCCACCGCTTTCAAGGATGGCGACTTCATCAATATTTCCGAAGCCGATCTCCGCGGCAAGTGGTCCGTCGTGTTCTTCTATCCGGCTGACTTCACCTTCGTCTGCCCGACCGAACTTGAAGACCTCGCCGAACACTACGAAGAGTTCCAGAAGCGCGGCGTTGAAATCTACTCCGTATCCACGGACACCCACTTCACGCACATGGCCTGGCACGGCTCGAGCCCGGCTGTCGGCAAGGTCCGCTTCCCAATGGTGGGCGACCCCACGGGCGTGATCTGCCGCAACTTCGGCGTGATGATCGAAGAAGCCGGTCTTGCCGAACGCGGCACCTTCGTGATCAACCCCGAAGGCAAGGTTGTGGCCTGTGAAATCCACGACGGCGGCATCGGCCGCGATGCAGCCGAACTGCTGCGCAAGGTGGAAGCCGCTCAGTACGTAGCTGCCAACCCCGGCGAAGTCTGCCCTGCTCGCTGGCGTCCGGGCGCACAGACGCTCAAGCCCTCTGCAGAACTGGTTGGCAAGCTCTAATCCGACTCTTTCACAATCAATTATCTGATTGGAATTTGCGGCAGACGTCCGGTACGTCTGCCGTTTTTTTCTTGTCATCGTCTCTACACAAAACCATCATCGTTTCGACATACCTCCCGATTATCGTTGCGGCGTCTTTGAAAAAACAAAGAAACACCACACTGATTCCCTACTTCAGGATTACAAAAATGACCACAATCAGTCGCCGCAACTTCGGCAAATTTGCTTTTGGTTCCGCTCTGATGATGAGCGGTTTCGGCTTCACAAACGTTTTTGCACAAACCGGCAAAACCGCCATCTGCTACAACGTTCCTGCCGAATGGGCCGGCTGGGGCAATATGCTTCAACTCATTGCCAAAGAAACCGGCATCAATGTGCCCATTGACAACAAAAATTCCGGCCAATCGGTCTCTCAGGTCATCGCCGAAGCCAAAAACCCTGTGGCCGACGCTATGTACCTCGGCATTTCCTTTGCCATCAATGCAAAAAAAGCCGGCATCATCGAACCGTTCAAGGGCAAAGGCTGGCAGTCTGTTCCGGATAATCTCAAGGATCCCGACGGCTATTGGGTTTCCATCCACGCAGGCACCGTCGGCTTCATGGTCAACAAGGAAGCATTGGGCGATGTACCTGTTCCGAAGAGTTGGAAAGATTTGTTGGATCCGAAATACGACGGCATGGTCGGCTTCCTGGATCCGTCTTCTGCATTTGTCGGCTATGCCTGTGCCGTTGCCGCAAACCAGGCGTTAGGCGGTTCGCTTGATAACTTTAAACCCGGCATTGAGTTCTATAAGAAGCTTCTTGAAAACCACCCGATCATTCCGAAGCAGACTGCCTACGCCCGCTGCTTGTCCGGTGAGATTCCCATTCTATTTGACTATGACTTTGATGCCTATCGAGCCAAATACACCGATAAGGCGCCGATTGAGTTTGTCATCCCCCGGGAAGGCACGATTCAGGTTCCGTACGTGATGTGCATGGTTAAAAACGCACCGCACCGAGAAAACGGGCAGGCTGTGATTGATTTTGTTCTCAGCGAAAAAGGGCAGCAGTTCTGGGCGGAAAACTATCTGCGTCCGGTTCTCGGCGAACTGCCGGCTTCCGCTAAGGAAAAATTCCTCCCGGATTCGGAATACAAGCGAGCAATCGGCATTGACTACGCCCGCATGGCCGCCGTGCAGGAAAGTTTCAGCGAAGCCTACCTGAAGGCCACCAAGGGCTAATCAAAGCTTTGAGAGTCACTATGAAATCCCGTTCTACGTGGCTCTATCTGCTTCCGGCGATCACCATTCTGGCAGCATTTTTTGTGCTGCCGGTGGTGAGACTTATTCCTGCCTCCGTATCGTCGGAAAGCGGTTTAGGGCTTTATCTTGAAATCATCACCAATCCCCGCTACAGCACAAGTGTCCTGTCGACCATTGTGCTTTCGGTCTTTGTCACGCTTGCCAGCCTTTTCGTGGGAGGCCTAAGCGGACTTTTTCTCGAACGTCACCGTTTTTGGGGACGTGATGCAATCGTCGGACTTATCACGTTGCCGCTGTCATTCCCCGGCGTAGTCGTTGGCTTCATGATCATCATGCTTGGAGGTCGAAATGGCCTGATCGGCATGTTTACTCAGGGATTAGGGGCCGGAAAGCTCGTATTTGCGTACGGCATGGCAGGCCTTTTCCTAGGCTATCTCTACTTTTCAATCCCGCGTGTCGTCACCACTGTCATGGCAGCGGCAAAGAAAATAGATCCGATGTACGAGGAAGCGGCGCGAACGCTAGGAGCCTCGTCGTTTCGAATTCTCAAAGACGTCACGCTCCCTGCTCTGGCTCCTGCACTCTTTTCCACCGGTGCGCTCTGTTTTGCTACCTCCATGGGAGCCTTCGGTACCGCTTTTACGCTTGCAACCGACATCAATGTTCTGCCGATCACGATTTACACCGAATTTACGCTTTCGGCCAACATCGCCTCTGCAGCAATGCTTTCTGTCGTGTTGGGACTGATCACCTGGATCATGCTTGTCGCGGCGCGCCACTTCTCCGGCTCCTCTACCGTTACCGGTGCCGCCTAAGAACTGGAGCAAACAATGTCAGCAAAAAAATCCTTCAACGGCGCTGTTTGTTTTGAAGCAGCTCTAACCGGACTTACGCTCCTGTTTTTGATGGTGCCCGTGATCCAGATGGTCATCACGGCCTTCACGGTCAACGCTTTTCGCGGCATCAAATCCGGGCTCACTACGCAATGGCTCGTCAAAGTTCTCGAACTGTACGGCGATACGATTGTCAGAAGTCTTGGTCTTGCTCTGATGACACTCATCGTCTGCGTCATCGTCGGGGTGCCTGCCGCTTGGGTCTTGGTGCGTGAACAACGCAAGCGCTGGGCCGCTTTTATCGAAGAAGCATTCATTCTGCCGCTTTCAATGCCGGGGCTGGCAGTCGGCCTGGGCATTCTGCTCATCTGGGGCGGTTTTTCCTATTTCCGACAGAGCATCTTCTTTCTCTTAGCCGGCCACGTCATGTTCTGTCTGCCGTTCATGGTTCGGTCGGTGACTGCCGTGCTGCGCGTCGAACCGCTTTCGCAGTATGAGGAAGCTTCGGCCACGCTCGGCGCTTCGGCCTGGACGACTTTCCGCAGGGTCGTCGTTCCTGTCGCAATGCCGGGAATATTGGCGGGCGCCCTGATGGTCGTCACGGTTTCGCTCGGTGAATTCAACATTTCCTGGATGCTTCAAACTCCCTACACCAAAACGCTTCCGGTCGGTTTGGCAGACAGCTACGCGTCAATGCGACTGGAAGTGGGCAGCGCCTACACATTCATCTTCTTTGTCATCCTAGTGCCGCTTCTCACGCTCATGCAGAAACTTCCGGAACGCTTGAGCAAGCGCCGTGCGCTCAAAAACAAATAAGAACTGGTAAGAAATATGGATCAGAACCTCAATCCGGGACAAGAACCTGTCTCGATCGAACTCAAAAACGTCAGCAAGCACTACGGCGAGACACTGGTGCTTACCCCCTTTTCGCTCACGATGGAAGCCGGCAAAACAACGCTGCTGCGAATGATTGCGGGCCTGGAAACTCCCGATGAAGGATCTCAAATCTGGATCGGCGGAAAAGACGTAACCAACATTCCCGCCGAAAAAAGACAGATTGGTTTCATGTTCCAGTCCTATGCCCTCTTTCCCAATATGACTGTTGCTGAAAATGTGGCATATGGCCTGACAGTACGCAAAGAAGATCCTCAAAAAATCAAAGAAACCGTCGCGAGAATGCTCGAACTCGTCAATCTTGAGCCATACGCCGATCGTCCTGTCCAAGCACTTTCAGGCGGACAAAGACAGCGCGTCGCTCTTGCTCGTGCTTTGGCCATCCGGCCCCGCGTTCTCCTTCTCGATGAACCGTTGACTGCTCTTGATGCACTTTTGCGACACAAAGTGCGAGAAGAGCTCGCAGTCATCCTGAAACGTTTGGGGATCACTGCCGTCATCGTCACTCATGATCAGGACGAAGCTATGGTGCTCGGCGACAAAATTGTCGTCATGCAAGGCGGCGTCATCCATCAGGCCGACACGCCTCAAAATGTTTGGGACAATCCTGCCACCGATTTTGTGGCCGGTTTCCTCGGAAACAGCAACAAGCTCAAGGGCACACTTTCCAACGGAATTTTGGATATTGACGGCGGCACGATTGCCGTCAGCGACCTTTCTCCCTCCAGCCAAGAACGCTTGAAAGGTTTGGATCAAATGACCGTGCGAGCTTTTGTCCGTCCCGAATCAGCCAGTATTGAACTTACTGCGCAGCACTACAAAGAACCCGTGCTGCGTGTTCCGGTCATCGTGCGCGATTTTCACTTTATGGGCAGCTTCATCCGCATTTCCGTAGAGCTGAAATCGCACACCAAACTTGTGAAAGTCAATATGTCCGAAATCCTGGCCGGAATTGAACCGGGCTGTGAAGCAACAATGATTATCCCTGCCAGTGATCTGATGGTGTTTGCCGGCAGTAAGGTTGAAGAAAAATGATGAAGATTCTGCACTTATCCGACCTTCACGTCGAACCGGTCGGCAAACTTGCCTACGCACGTGCCAACACCGCCCGCCGCATGATTGAACTAACGGAATGGCTGGCCCAGCATAAAGATGAATACGATGCGATTGCAGTTTCAGGCGATTTGAGCTGTGACGGAAACATTGATTCTTACCATCTCATTGATGCTATCTTCCGTTCTCTTCCCAAACCTTGTTTCATGGTTCCGGGCAATCACGACCGCAGAAAACCATTTTTAGAATGTCTCTCTCACTTCTGTCCAAATGTCTACAGTCCCGAAAACTTGAGTTTTTCGGTCGATCTCGGTGACTACCGGCTTTTCATGCTCGATACGCTCCAACCGGGCATTCACTGGGGTGCTTTGCCCGATGGTGTACTCGACTGGCTTGAAGCTGAGATGAAAAATACCAACAAGCCTTCCTTGGTTTTCTGTCACCATACGCCGGTCAAACCCGGTATGGGCTATATGGATGAACCATTCGGAAACGGGGACCGCTTCATTGAGATTCTCTCGCAACGGCCGGATGTACGTCTCTGTACAGGCCATTTACATCGCCCCGTAGCAACCCTTGCCAAAAACAAAGTTGTCGTTGTCACGGCACCGTCCGTTTCCTTGCAGATGCTGCTTGACTTAACCCCCAAGGGTGGTGATGAATTTGTCTTTGAAACACCGGGATACGCCGTGCATACCTTTCTGGATGACGGTTGGGTAACACACTTCGGTCAATTCCCGTTCCCCAGCGACTTCAGCGGTCCGTATCCGTTTGTCAACACAATCAATCCAGACGCTTAAGTCCAGTTCTGAAAAAAAACGCGGAAGAGCATTCGCCTCCTTCCGCGTTCTTTTTTTCAGATTTCAGGACTGTCGAAAATCACTGACCGGATGCGATCTTGTCCTGGAATTCGCAGTACGTTTCCTTCGTAAAGACAGGTTTGAAGTTGGCGCAAATTTCTTCAGCCTTCTTCGCATCGTCGTACAAAAGATCAATGATTGTCATGGCTAGCACTTCGGGCGACTTTTCGTAGGCCACTTCTTCGTTGTCGAGAACGAAATTGGCACCGTGCAAAACACCCTTGGCGCAACCCACCCACGGATGTACGACCGGAATCAGATGCGAGACGTCGCCCATTTCGGTACTGCCGGCATTGTGTGCGCCGACGGCCACGTGTTCTTCACCGAAAAGCGCCACGGCATTGTCGCGCAACACGTTGCGCAGATTTTCGTCAGGACGCAACGGCAGGGAACCCGGCAGGTCCTGCAGTTCACAGGTCGCCCCCACGGCATCTGCACCCGCACGCAGTGCACGGTTGATGTCGGTGTTGTAGCGAAGCAGTGCATCCACATTGGCTGCACGCGTGTAGCTTTCCATCGTGACGTAATCGGGAATTACGTTCACCAGATCGCCGCCCGAGTTGATGATCGGATGAAAGCGCACGAAGTCGTCTTCGCGGAAACGTTCGCGGATGGCATTGACGCCCATCACGCCCATCATGGCGGCGTTGAGCGCATTGATACCCTTGTCGGGCGCGCCCGCAGCGTGAGCCGCACGTCCGCGATAGGTCATAAGCTTTCCGACAAAGCCATTGCAGCTGCCGCCCAGATCATAGAAGCCATGCGGATCGTTTGTGATGTTGGCGTGCATCTGCATGGCGATATCAATGCCGTCGAAAGCGCCTTCGGCAATCAGTTGCTGCTTGCCGCCGAGATAACGCAGGTCACCCTTTTCACGCAGGCCGTTGCGGAAGTCAATTTCGACATACTCTTCAGCCGGAACAGCAAAGAGCATCAGGTCGCCGTCGAGTTCGTCCATGATGCCGGCGTCCTTAAAGGCCATGCCGACGGCGAGCATATTGGCAAGCTGCACGTGGTGACCGCAGCAGTGCGCCGCCCCGGTTTTGGGATCGGCATGAGGATGGTCGCGGCAGATGATGGCGTCAAGTTCGCCCAGAAGCGCCACCGTCTTCTCTGTCTTCTCTGGGCTACGGCCCTCT
>OGNM01001544.1_pt1 | contig 9776 bp, 7 predicted proteins | sample 1573441 | NCBI WGS metagenome assembly OGNM01 (sample SAMEA2581915, study PRJEB24529) | metagenome | biome: Human gut stool | place: China | collected 2011
AACCGGAGCTTTTGTAGGTACTACTGTAGCACTTGGATCCTCTGTAGCAACCGGAGCCTTTGTTGGCTTAGGAGCACGAGTTGTTGTTGGCTCAAGCGGTGTCGGTGTTGGTGTAATACTTGGATCAACATACTTTTCAACCGTTGTTGTTGAAATTGGAAGATTCTTTCTTAGTGTTGAAAGTATATCTGTATCTACACCGATTTGTGATTTGTCTTGTAGTGTTACATCAAATGATTCTGTCACTGTACTTGGTAGCTTAATTTCAAACTTTATAAGTACACCATTTGCAGGTACATCAACCGCTCCTGTTGAACCAGCTGAATATCCATATACACCATCTGTTAAACCTGCTTCACCCTTTAGTAAAGCATCTTTAACTGTAACATCTGATTCTTGTACTCCATCCGGTACATTAATGTTTACTGTGAATGAATCTACTTGTGTATATCCTACTGCTTTTGCTACGACTACTGCCGTATTAGCTGTACGAGTACTTGCCTCATATTCAAGCACAATACCTTTTGTTATTTCCTCAGCATTTACAACTGTAAAACTTGCAAACATCGAGAAAATCATCGCCATAGCACATATAAGTGCTACAATTTTCTTGTTTTTGTTCATTTCCCATATTGAAAACGCTCCTTTCCAGATACGTTCTATCTTATTCGTCGTTATCCTCTTCATCCTCATAGATCAATATATCTCCCGGCTGGCAGTCGAGTGCCTTACAGATCGATTCCAATGTGGAAAACCGCACCGCCTTCGCCTTGTTATTCTTCAAAATCGACAGATTCGCAAGCGTAATATCAACTTCCTTCGCAAGCTCTGTCAGCCCCTTTTTCTTCTGTGCCATCAGCACATCCAGATTCACCTTATCACCACCGCCTTTTCTTATATGGTAACGCCCCTAAATCGTAAAATCATTTTCTTCCTTGTACTGCACTGCTTTGTCAAACACGATGGCAAGCACGCGGGAGAAAAGACCTGCGATCAAAAATACTACAACAATGATAAATACAGCTGGCGTGAAGTAAAGTGGAATCCTGCAAAGCATCACCGCCATGATTGCGAAGCTGTATATGCCCATCCGGTTCAGGCTCTTCACATTTTCCTTCACGAAGCAGTCATCCGCAAGCACCGTCCGAAACATCTTCCGAAGCTCTCTTAGAATCAGCACTGCGAACACACCTGCCGTCATGAAGATCAGCACCATCCAGATATAATATTCTCCGAAAAACGGATTAATCACGGTTCCATACCATTTGAACGATACCGGCAAAGTCAGCGTCACAACCATTCCAACAAAATACATGATATCCAGCAGGACCTTCGTCGCGCCGGCAATTTTATTTTCTTTCATACCTATATGTCCTCCCACATCTTTTCTAAACTGCGCGTTTTATTTCTTAACCTTTCTACACTTTACACGATTCATTATTGAATGTCAATATATTTTTATTGTTTTTCGATAACTTTTTATTGTTTATCAACTAAATGAGGAATTGTGCATAAAAAAAGAGACATTATGATCACTCATAATGTCTCTTCCAATCTTCTGTTATGTATTCCGATTAATGCACATATGCTGCTGCACCTGGTGCTGCCGGCAATGGGTTTGGAGCATCCTCACCCTTTGGAATAATCACGATCTGAATTGCTTCCAGTCTCTTTGCTAAACCGGATGTACCTGCGATTGAGCCATTCTTTGCCCAGCCGAGCCAGCCATAAGTCTGTGCATGTACACGATAGTATACATCATAGTACTGTGCCAGCTGGCCTGTTAACTGAATACGGATTGCCTCCAGACGCTTTCCTTCTCCTCTTGTTCCAGATGCTGCTCCATTATACTTCCAGCCCTGTGACCAGCCATAAGTCTGTACATGTGTTGCATATGCAATACCACCGCTGATATTATTCAACTGTGCATTGTTTACCTTGATCGAGATTGCTTCGAGTCTCTTTCCCTCTCCGCTTGTTCCGGAGATAGAACCATCACTTACCCATTTCTGGTTACCATATGACTGTACATGTGTCATGTAAGAAACTGCACCTGAACCATTGGTTGTCGGGTTCTTACCCATATCTACGAATCCACCACCGATCGTTCCATCAAAGCCCTCGTAATCCGTTGGATAATCTGTCTTTGGCATAATGATAATCTGGATTGCTTCCAGTCTCTTTGCCTGTCCTGCAGTTCCTGCATAAGCACCATTCTTTACCCAGCCAAGCCAGCCATAAGTCTGTGCCTGTACACGATAATAAATATCATACTTGTTCTTGTTTGTACCAGTCAGGCGGATCTGAATTGCCTCCAGACGTTTTGCCTCTCCACTTGTACCAGATGTTTCACCATCTTTTTTCCATGTTTTCTCCCAGCCCTTTGACTGAATATGTGTACGGTACTCAACGCCAACACCATACCCTGGCTCTACAATGATCTGGATTGCTTCCAGACGTTTTCCTGCTCCGACTGTTCCGGATGTTCTTCCGTTCAAAGTCAATTTTCTCTCCCAGCCTTTTGACTGTACATGGGTTCTATACCCAACATTCGGATAACGCTCACCCTCGCTGTTATACCAGTATGCTTCCGATGTAATGCCATTTGTCATTACTAGTCCAACCAGCATCATGAATGCCATCAGGACGGCTGTCACCCTTTTCCAACATTTTTTGCCTCTCATCCCTTTAAATCCTCCTTTTTTATCCTACGTTTCCATGGTTATTAAAACTATATAGCCAGAAACTACATTTAGTATAACACATGATAATAAATTTGCAATAACTTTGTTTTTTTTACATTCTATTTACAAAACAAAAGAAGGAGCACAAGCAATACCTGTGCTCCTTACCGTCAAAAACAACGTTCTTTATTTCACTGTTAAATTTGGATATCCATCTTTAATCATCGCTTTCAACATTGATTTCATATTATCCTTCGACTCGTTGTATCCATTCTCATATCCATCAATAAGCGTATACAGATATCCCTCAAATACCGAATCGTACTGTGTTGCCTTTGATCCATCAACCTTGACTGCTACATTATACCATGTCTGCAATGGATTTGCACCTCCCAAAATCGGAGTTGCACCCTTTCCATTCGCAATCATCTTCTGAACGGCCGCCTTGTTGTTTACAAAATCCAAGGTCTCGTCCTGAATCTTATACATCACATCGGTATCACAGCAAAGTGTCTTTAATACAAGCGCTGCAAGCTCTTTGTTTGGACACTTATCCGTTACAGAAAGATATGTACCACCCCAATTATAAGCGGAAGGGCCTGCACAGATATTTCTCTTTCCTGCTGTAGCGGAACCACTTTCCTCATCGTTGATTGACCAGTATACAAACCAAGGGCATCCGAAATAGCCAAATACATCCCCTGTGAAATCACGCTGCCAGCCATCAGTCCAAGGATCATTCTTGTTTGTATAACCATTGTCGATCAATTGCATTGCCAGCTCTAAATATTTGTCAACAGCCGGATCAATCGTAACAGTACCATCATTTACCCATGCACTCTTGCGATCTGCCAATGCCGCATTCTGGATTTCCTTTGGTCCGGATACCATCTTATAGCCTGCCTGCTTCATCTTTTCTGCAGTCTGCATAAAGGTATCCCAATCCTTTACATATGTCTGTACCTTTGCCGGATCAGAAGTTCCAAGCACCTTCTGTGCAATATCTGTACGATAGACAAAACATCCCGGTGTTGCCTGCCAGCAAAGTCTTTTTAACTTGCCATTTACGGGTGCATGATCAATGGTGTACTGGAATGCATTGCTATAATCCTTCTGGGTGATACCAATGCTGTCCATGTTCACAAACATGTCCGAAGACATAAAATATTTTGTCACACCCTCATCCATCGCTACAATCGAAGGAACCTTCTGACCGCCCTTCTGATATGCCGCTTCATAGTAACGACAACTGCAACGGAAGATTCCGCCAAGTCCCAGATTTTCAAATTTTACTTTATCTGCATACTGTGGATATTTATCTTTAAAATACTCCAGACGTTCTCCCAGTTCTGTGTTCCATGAATATACATAAATGATACTATTATCTACTGGCTCCGGTGTTCCCTGATAAGCCTTGGCATTGGAAGCTGCCGGCAATGCATTTGGAGCATCGCTGCCCTTTTCTACCAGACAGATCTGGATTGCTTCTAATCGTTTTCCAAGTCCTGCTGTACCTGCAGTCTCTCCGTTCTTTGCCCAGCCCATCCAGCCGTATGACTGCGCGTGGACACGATAATATACATCATAATAAGAAGAAATCGTGCCGGTCAGCTCAATTCGAATGGCTTCCAGACGTTTTGCCTTTCCGCTCGTTCCAGACATCTGACCATCCTTTTTCCATTCTTTCTCCCAGCCAAATGACTGTACATGTGTCTTATAACGGATACCTCCGGTATAGCCAAGCTTCGATGCATTTAACTTGATATAGATGGCTTCCAGACGCTTCGCCTGTCCTGCTGTACCTGCTGGCTCTCCATTTTTTACCCAGCCCATCCAGCCATAGGTCTGTGCATGTACACGATAATATACATCATATAAATCTGCATTATTACCAGTCAGACGAATCTGAATTGCCTCCAGACGTTTTGACTGTCCACTTGTGCCGGATAACTGTCCATCATGCTTCCAGCCCTGCCAGCCAATGCTCTGCACGTGCGTACGGTATTCAATTCCAATACCATAACCACCGTCTACCCGAATCTGAATGGCTTCCAGACGTTTTGCCTTTCCAAATGTACCGGAAGATTGTCCGTCCTTCTTCCAGCTTTTCTCCCATCCAAATGACTGCACATGTGTCTTGTACATAACACTTGGAACAGTTACTTCGATTTCCCCGTCTTCTGTCCATGCAGTTTCTTTTCTCGCTGCTTCGGAGGTGATTCCATTTGTCAGAACCAATCCAAGCACCATGACGAATGACAGCAAAAATGCAGTCAGCCGTTTCCAACATTTCATCGCTCTCATATAAAGCCCCCTTTGTTATTTTTTATTGACAAAGCAAAAAAGTCTGCAATTACGCAGACTTTTCCGATATGTGCAAGGAGTTTATATAATCATTGTCACAAACACGTATTACATTCTCCCCTTTTCTCCGCCTACCTTGCCAATACATTTCCAATTATAAGAAAAAAATATGCGATTTCAATATGTGACGAAAAATGTGACAGTTTTTGTAATTTTTAGCGATAGCATTTTATATAGTTGTGTTTTAAAATATACATAGTATGAAACTATAGTGAGGAAAATTATGGATACAATACAGGCTTTGATCAAGCACTACATCGAATCAAACGGATATACGGTATATTCTATCTCTCAGCAAAGCGGCATCAATCGTACAACACTTCAGAAGATCTTATCCGGACAGAGAAAAATCACAAAAGAAATCTACGAGCGGCTTCTTCCGTTTTTTGCACTTTCGCCAATTGACAAGGAAGAATTGGAACAGGCATTTGTGATCGATCAGATTGGCACCGAGCGGTTCCAGACACATATGGAGATCAAGCGGATTCTGGAAATGTCCGCGGCCACACTTTATCAGACTGCTGATCCATCGTTCGATACTGTTGTCTCAAATATCGAAGCATGGTCGAACTGTATGCTGATTCAGGGCACTTACCAGATTGTAAACGCGATTTATTCCGTTGCTCTGAAAAATGTCACAACCGAAGCGCAGCCGTTTTTGTATCCGTTTGCCGATATGAGTCACCCATACGCGTCCATCTTCTTCAAACCGCTGTATCATCCAACCTTTCAGCCGTTGCATGTGAAGCACTTAATCGAATATCAGAAAACGCAGATGGACGGCGAAAACTCTGATAATATACACACCATTCAGATTTTGAAGAATCTGCTGCCATCATTTGCCGCATTTCCTGGCACATTTGAAGTGCACTATTATTACTCTGCGCGAAATCGTTTTAAACAACAGGCAACCGCGTTCCCATATTATGTCATCACGAATACACACGTCATCCTGCTGTCCCCAACCTATGAGACAGCCTTGATATTGAGCGACAAAGCAATTCACGAGTATTATCTACACAACTACGAGCAGCTTCTTGCCCGGTCAAATATCCTGACCTCTGGTGCGCAGACACCACTTGACCTGTTAAATGTATTAAATGGAGTAGATCCGGCATTAAACTATCCAATCTGCCTGAATATCCAGCCCACCATCGAGAAATATCTCACGCCGGAAATGATTGACAAATACATGTTGGAATCCCCTTACAAGGATGTCATCCGCGCCAAATTATTAGAACGGATCGGTCAGCTTACGAAGGAAAGCCATACGATTCTCTTCACGCTGGAAGGCTTAAAATTATTTACCGCGGAAGGAAAAAATGTGAATTTTCCGGATACGCTCGCTGCCCGCTTTGATATCGAAGACCGTATTTATATTCTCCGCAAATTTATAGAGGCAAACCAAAATGATACAGACTATCATTTTCTGCTATTAGATCCTTCCAAAATACATACGTCTCTGAATATTTCCATCGCGTTTACACCGCCATCCATGACGTTCCTGATGCTGGTACGAAACGATGGGAATTCCATGATTCTTCCACTGGAAGAGCACACACTTTGCAGCAGTATCATGGACTTCATCCAGACGCTGCCAGAATACGGATATGTGTGCAGCGTAGAACAGACGAACCGATTTCTTCAGGAAGAAATCGAGCAATTAAAAAAGCAGCTATAAGCGGCTGCAAGTCAGATATCAAAAAAGAGGGTAAGCTGCCCTCTTTTTTCATCTACCACAAATCTTCCCGATTTCGAATGGAATCTGCCTCCGTGATCTGCCGGATTACCTTACACGGATTTCCAACCGCCAGGGAATGTGGCGGAATATCCTTTGTCACCACACTGCCTGCACCGATCACACAGCCTTCGCCGATCGTCACACCACCGGTCACAACGACATTGCTTGCAAGCCAGCAGTTATCTCCGATCGTAATTGGCTTTGCGTACTCATCATCGTATGCCGTGCCATCCTGCCTGAACTTGATGTTACGCTCCTGATAGCGAAACGGATGCATCGGTGTCACAAGCGATACATTCGGTCCGATGAAGACGTTATTGCCGATATGCACCGGACAGGTATCTAACACCGTGAAATTAAAGATTGCAAACGTATTTTCACCGATTGTCGTAAATTTCCCATAGTCAAAATAGATCGGTCCCTGCAGATACACGCCCTTCGCGCAATCAGGGATCAGGTCACGCATTATCTGCTCCCGCGCTTTCTCCTCGGTGTCTGCAGTCTGGTTATAGGTCTGACACAGCTTATGTGCCTTTGTACGGATGGCAAGTAACGTCTCGTCCGATGAATCGTAGATCTTGCCTGCCAGCATCTTTTCCTGTTCTGTCATAATAGTTTCCTCCTGTAGTTGATAGCTGCCGGTCATTGCCTATATGCAATTTCCCGGTTATGGTTCTGGCTCTTAATCATTTATAGCATAGTAATACACACCCCCTCAAAAAAGCAACTACATATCATGCGTTTTTTAACATTTATTTTACTTTTTCTGCGTTATAGGGTATAGTAGGTTTTGGTTTTAAAAAATGAGAAGAGAGAGAATATTTATGAACAAACGAGAGTCTTTTACAAACCGTCTTGGATTTATCCTTGCCTGCATCGGTTCTGCCGTCGGCATGGGCAATATCTGGATGTTCCCGACACGTGTATCTTTATATGGAGGCGGTTCCTACCTTATCCCGTATTTTATCTTTGTTGTACTGATTGCATCGACCGGTGTCATCGGGGAGATGAGCTTCGGACGAGGCACACGATCCGGTCCGATTGACGCCTTTGGTGCCGCATGTGAATCCCGTGGCAAACGTAAGGTCGGCGAAACGCTCGGTTTTATCCCGGTGCTTGGTTCTCTTGCGATGGCGATTGGGTATACCGTCGTCATGGGATGGATTCTGAAATACATGATCGGAACATTTACCGGAAGCACGCTTGCCCCGGGCAATATCGATTCCTTCGCCGCATCGGTTGGTGGAATGGCTTCTGCCTTCGGCAACAATCTGTGGCAGATCATCGCACTTGTAGTTGCTGTTATAATCCTGATGTTCGGTGTCGGAAATGGTATCGAGAAAGCGAATAAGATCATGATGCCGGTGTTCTTCCTGCTGTTTTTGATCCTTGCAATCTACACGGCATGTCAGCCGGGCGCCATCGACGGCTATAAGTACATCTTCCGCGTCGAACCTTCCGCTCTGGCAAAGCCGGAGACATGGATCTTCGCTTTGGGACAGGCATTTTTCTCCCTGTCTGTTGCCGGAAACGGAACATCTTTTTGTTTCTGACATTTATGATTTCAATCGTCAGTGGTATGCTGGTTACTTCCCTGAGCATGATGCACACCTACGACGATGGTATCGAGACATATAAATTGGAGGATGGACATTTCTCTACAAACAGTGAAATCTCTGTCGCTGACCTGCAGAAAATCGCTGACCAGACAGATTCAGGCACAGCAAAAGCAACCATCTACAAACAGTACTTCTATAATTTTGATTACACCTTTGAAGGTAACAGCAATTATTCCATCCGTCTCTACGAAAACCGTGAGGCGTTGAATACATATTCAGTCTTTGAAGGGCACGCACCGGAGAAGGACGGAGAACTTGCCATCGACCGCCTCTTTGCAGAAAACAACAATCTCAAAATCGGTGACACCCTCACCTTTGACGGAAAGGATTTAACAATCTGCGGAACAGTTGCTGTCCCGGATTATAGCTGTCTGTTCGAGAATAACTCTGATTCGATGTTCAGCGCAACGACATTTACCACGGGGTTTGTCACTGCTGATTATTTCAAGGAATTCTCCGAAAGCAAGCTTACCTACAGCTTTGCTTATCATTTCTCGGACAGAAGTCTTGATGACCGAGCTTCTTATGACGCAAGCACAAACCTGATGAATACATTGTCCAAACAGCTCGCTCCACAGGGAAATTATCTGACTGATTTTTTGATGCGTCAGAACAATAAAGCGATCTCATTTACAAGGGAAGATATGGATGGCGATACAAACAGCACGATCATGATGCTCTATATCATGATCGCACTACTTGCATTCATCTTCGCACTTATGACTTTCAGCACGATTGAAGCGGAAGCCGGTGCCATCGGAACCCTGCGTGCATCCGGATATACAAAAGGCGAAATCATCCGGCATTACATGGCTGCACCCACGTATGTATTCCTTGCAGCCGCAGTGATCGGAAATATCGGCGGGGAAACTGGTGGCCGTAAAGTCATGGAGGACATGTATTACCATTCCTACTCTCTGCCTGTATTCAAGGTTGTCTGGAATGCAAACGCCTTTCTACTTACGACCGTGATTCCGATTGCAATCCTGTTAGTGATCAACTACCTTGCGCTTCGATCAATGCTTGGATTGTCACCGCTTAACTTCCTGCGGCATGATCTGTCAAAACGTAAGAAAAAGCATGTGACAAAGCTTCCGAACTTCAAGTTTTTGACAAGATTCCGGAAGCGGGGCTTCAAACTCTACATACTCACCTGTTCTTGGATGAATAAAGCCAAGTACTCTGGCGTGAAGGCACTGTCCGGTAAGCCCCATCGCATTCTTCGGCCCATAGGTTGTATCCCCCAAAAGAGGATGCCTTATACTTGCCATATGCACGCGGATTTGATGTGTTCTTCCCGTTTCCAACTGACATTCTATGTGATTAAACTGATGGTTCAGATGACTGAGTACTTTATAATGTGTCACT
>OGNM01001551.1_pt1 | contig 9738 bp, 7 predicted proteins | sample 1573441 | NCBI WGS metagenome assembly OGNM01 (sample SAMEA2581915, study PRJEB24529) | metagenome | biome: Human gut stool | place: China | collected 2011
TTTCTTATGAGGGGGGGAGATAGTGAGTTCATCAACTATCTGAAATACATATTACAGGGTAAATGTGTACAGAGTGTGTACGAATTCTAACTTAATTCTAAAATGTGTCTTGAGGTTTTATAAACTGCGGTAAGTTTCTCTCCGGACACCAAAAAGCCTCAGGCATCGTACCTAAGGCTTTTCGGTTTCTTATGAGGGGGGGAGATAGTGAGTTCATCAACTATCTGAAATACATATTACAGAGAAAATGTGTACATTTTGTGTTCAAAAAATAAAAAATTTAACAATAGTTCTGCATGACGAACTGTACTTCCGTTTTCCCCTTATAGGTATTCTGGCTGACCTGATATACCACGGACAATGGGAAATTCCCTTTCCCGGCATAAAGTACCTCTTCACTTCCAACACCGTATTTTTCATCCAGGAAAGCTCCCAGTTTCTCCAGATCTCCAAAAAATACCACCGTCTGTGTCGTACCCTCCGGTGTCTTCACCCGGAATCTGGCACAGGTCTTGTTGGCACCCATTTTAAAGCCCGCCTGAAAAACCAGCCCCTTCTGGGCAAACAAAGGACGTGGATTCCCGGTGCCGAAAGGCTCCAACAGGGCAAACTCTCCCGCCAGCGCATCATCCGCATACCCCATGGGCATTGCCACATCGATATGTACTTTCGGAATAAAATCATCCTCCGTCAAAGTGCATTTTTTATTCAAAGCAGCTCTCAGCGGTTCAATATCCTCTTCTCGCATGGAAAGGCCTGCTGCCAGCTTATGACCGCCGTACTTGGTAAAATACTCTTTTACCTGCGTCATGGCATCATACATGTGATAGGCTTCTATGGATCGTCCGGAACCCTTAACTCCATCTTCTCCCTTGGTCAGAATGAAGACCGGATGATGGTATTTTTCTCTGACTTTTCCGGCAATAATACCAGCAATGCTCTCATGTACCTCCGGCAGATAGATCACCATAACTTTATCTTCTGCCATATGATGTTCCTGAATATACCCATCCGCTCTCTGAATTCCCTGTACTGTCAGGTTCTTGCGGCTCTCATTCAGGTCTTTCAGCTCTCTCGCCGCAGTCATGGCATCCGCCCTGGTAAAGCTCTGCAGCAGTTCCAATGCCCGTTTGGCAGTATCCAGTCTTCCCGTGGCATTCAGGCAGGGTCCCAGCACAAATCCCAGATGATAGGCGCTCAGCCGGTCTGGCGCAATATCATTCACTTCCATCAGCGCCTTCAAGCCTTCGTTATATCCCTTCTGGATACGCTTCAACCCTTCCTTCACCAGAATGCGATTCTCATCTTTTAACTCCATAACATCGCATACGGTAGACAGTGCCGCAAATTCCAGTAACTCCTCCTGAATATTTACAAGTCCCGGATTTCCTGTCTTTTCCGTGATCGCCTGGATCAGTTTCAGTGCTACCACGCCACCACAAATGCCGGAAAAAGGATACGTATCGTCTGCTCTCTTGGGATCCACCACTGCCAGCGCCGGAGGCAGCTGTTCCTTCCGCTCACCGTTTTCTTCTATATATGGAACTTCATGATGATCTGTAACGATCACCCGCATGCCGAGAGAATTTGCCATTGCGATCTGGGGTGCCGCTGCAATTCCGTTATCGCAGGTCACGATCATACCGACACCTTCTCTTTTGGCCTCTTCTATCAGATGCTCGTTCAATCCATAGCCGTCATGGATTCTGTGGGGAATCGCCGTGTCCACCTGAGCCCCCAGCATCTGAAAACCTTTGGTCAGAATATAGGAAGAACAGATTCCATCCACATCATAATCCCCGATGACCCGGATATGCAGCCCTTCCCTTACCGCTTTTAGAATTTCCTCCACTGCCTTATCCATATCCTTTAACAACCAGGGAGAATAACAATCTTCCAGTTTCCCGTAGAGGAACTTCTGTATCTCACTCTCTTCCGTCAGATCCCGGTTTCTTAGGATTCTCGCTGTCACCGGACTGATATGAAATTCCTTCGCCCATTTATCAAAATCTGCCTTTTTTGCGGCTACATACCATTTTTCCATAGATTCTCCTGCTTTGTAACATTTGGAAATATTTATGCCTATAAGAATCTTTCATTCTATACAGACACATGGCTTATTATAGCATGAAAAAAAGCCTTGTGCATCTTCTCTTTTTATGCTATAGTCAATCCAATTTCTATATTAAATTTCTGATATCTGGCGTTTCGCCATTTTTTCAAGTAACTTTTAATTACACTAAGGAGGATTCTGCCTATGAAACACAAACAAGTATTTTCCATGAACCTTACCGGTCCTATTGACTACGGTTTCCGCAATGACTATATGTTCCGCGCAGCCCTGCAGCTAAGTCAAAAAGCTCTGACCGGTCTCATCAGTTCTCTGCTCCATCTGCCACCGTCCGCAATTAAGTCCGTCACCATTACCAATCCAATCGCCTTAGGTGCAACCATTGAAGACAAAGATTTTATTCTTGATACCAATGTCTTGTTGAACAATAATGCTCTCATAAATTTGGAAATGCAGGTGAATAACCTATACAACTGGCCGGAACGTTCCCTGAGTTATCTGTGCCGTAACTTTGATCAACTAAATAAAGGGCAAAATTATTCTGAATTAAAACCTGTGATACACATTGGTTTTTTAGACTACACCCTGTTCCCGGAACGCCCTGAGTTCTATGCTACATATCGGTTACTGAATCTTAAGGATCATTTTGAATATAGTGACAAACTCACACTATCTGTGGTAGACTTAAAGCATATAGAATTGGCTACCGATGCTGACAAAGCATATGGTATTGACAAATGGGCTGCTTTATTCCGGTCTATTTCATGGGAGGAAATTCTTATGACTGCTAAAAATGATGAATACCTGATGGAAGCGACAAAGACTTTATATAATCTGAATGCGGATGACATGGTCAGACAACGTTGTCAGGCACGAATGGACGCAGAGCTTCAGGAACAGTATCTGTTGAAAAAGATTGATACTTTGACGACTGATAATGATAAGTTGACTGCCGAGAATGCCGCCAAAGACGCTGAGATCGAAGCTCTGAAAAAGGAACTTGCCAGTTTGCAGCAGAATGTATAACCATAACTTAACTTTAAAAGGAGCCGGAACATTTCGTTCCGACTCCTTTTTTGATTCCATTCTACTATCTGAAATCTTATTTTGCCTTCGGCGCAAACTTCTTTCTCAGTACATACCACAGGGCACCTGCAATACATACGGAAGAATAAGCACCACAGATGATACCCACCATCAGAGGCAGTGCGAAATCGCGGATACTGGTCACGCCCCAGATATACAGCGCACCTACCATTACCAGAGTGGTCAGGGAGGTAAATAAGCTTCGGGACAGTGTCTGGGTGATGCTGTGGTTTACAACATCCTGCAGATCATCCTTTTTGGTCATGACTGCCATATTCTCACGTACACGATCGAAGATTACGATGGTGGCGTTGATAGAGTAACCTACGATGGTCAGCAGACACGCGATAAAAGTATTGCTGACGGATACTCTTGCCAGTGCGTAGAAGGTGATCACTACCAGCACGTCATGGAGCAGGCAGGCAATACTGCTGACACCGAAACGAATATCGCTGAAACGGAAGCGGATATAGATCAGCATGCAGATAATTGCTACTGCTACCGCCAGGATCGTATCAGACTTCATCTCGTTACTGATGGTGGAGCTGATGGTCTCGGAGGTGATCAGCGTCTCATCCACGCCAAAATTATCCACGAACATCTGATTCAGTGCCTGTCTCTGATCCACATCCAGAGAACCGGTCTTGAAAATAACTTCGTTGGAGCCCTGTACGGTCTGGATCTGAACTGCACTGCCGGTGGTGCTCTCGATCAGAGGTACCATCTCGCTGTTGATCTCTTCCAGCGTATAGCTCTTGTCAAAAGTGACAGTAGTTGCGGTACCGCCCTTGAACTCCAGGCTGTAGTTCAGTGCATCACCGGTGTTCATCTTATAGACACCCATGGTAATAAATCCTGCCAGGATCACTGCCAGAGACAGTCCAAAGAAGATTCCCTTCTTACCTAAGAAGTTCACGGTCTTGTGTTCCTTACCTACACCATACCACTTAGGATCCTTTAATCCCAGTGCATAGAAAGCTTTCATAATGTACTTGGTCACTACCAGTGCAGTGAACATAGATAATACGATACCAAGTGCCAACGTCTGTGCGAAGCCCTTTACGGTACCAGGTCCTAACAGCCACAGCACTGCTGCTGCGATCAGGGTAGTCACATTACCGTCAATGATAGCGGACAGCGCCTTGTCATAACCGATCTGCATGGCACTCTTAACAGTCTTGCCTGTTGCCAGTTCCTCACGGATACGGGCAAATACGATAACGTTGGCATCCACTGCCATACCGATGGACAGGATGATACCTGCGATACCGGACAGGGTCAGGGTCAGGTCAAAGCCGTTCAGCAGCAATACTACCAATGCCACATAAATACCCAGTGCAATGACAGAAGCAAATCCGGGCAGAAAATATACTGCGATCATGAAAACAGCCACTACGATAAATCCGATCACAGCTGCTTTTAAACTGGTGGAGATTGCTTCCACACCCAACTGTGCGCCAACTACCTTGGAATGCAGCTCTTCCAGCTCCAGCTTCAGTCCACCGATACGGATGGTGGAAGCCAGGCTCTCTGCCTCTTCATAGGAGTTCATAGGAGAGATCTGTGCATTACCATCGGAGAACACACCTTTTACGGAAGGAACACTTACAAAGGATCCATCATAGTAGATACCCAGGGTCTCGCCCTTCTCGTAAGCATTTCTGGTAGCCTCTTCAAACTTCTTAGTGCCTTCCTCCGTCATCACCAGATCTACCGCATAAGTGGAATTGCCCATCGTCTGGTCCTTGATAGATCCTGCGGTAGCAGTCTTGACATCTGTACCCTCCAGCATGATGGATCCATCTGCCTTCAGTTCATCGATGGTCTTATTCAGAGCGTACGCATAGCTTACATTGCCCTGTGCATCGGTTACTGCCTGCATAGAGTAGTTCGCATTGCCGTCCTTGTCTGTCTCTGCAATGAAATACAGAGAACCGGGACGTCCCAGCTCTTCCAGGATCTTGTTGGCATCTGTTACACCGGGAATCTCGATATTGATACGATCGGTACCCTCCTGGTATACAATAGCCTCTTTACTGTAGTTCTCAACACGCTTCTGCAGCTTGGCAATAGTATCTGCCATATCCGTTGCATCCGGCTCTTCATCGCCTACCACCTGATAAGTGATACTGACACCACCGGCCAGATCCAGTCCCAGACTTATGTCTGAAGCACTGGCAGTTCCTTCCGCATCTACGCCATACAGATCCACATAGCCGACACCCAGCAGGACCAGAAGGGCGCAGAGCAGAATGATGATTGCTTTACTTTTTTTCATCTTTCCTTTGTCCTTTCTATTCTTCTGAAGCTTCTGCTGCTTCCGCAGCCTTCAGCATGATAGCACATTCGATACGCTTTCTCTGCAGCTCACAGACGATGTCATACGCATCATTGATATTGCCATGGAAATTATAGGAGTTCGCAGCACATCCGCCGCTACAATAGAACTTGGCAAAACACTTCTTACACTTGTCCTTTGCATAGACATTACAGCATTTGAACTCGTCACGGATATCATCTCTTACCACACCGGTATCCACATTGCCCATGAGGAACTTCTCGTTACCCACGAACTGGTGGCATGGATACAGGTCTCCCCAGGGAGTAACCGCCAGATATTCGGTGCCGGATCCGCAGCCGGAGAGTCTCTTGGCTACGCAGGGACCGCCCTGCAGATCGATCATAAAGTGGAAGAAATTGAAAGCCTTGCCCTCTTTCTTACGCTTGATCATTTCTACTGCCAGTTTATCGTATTCTTCCTTTAAGATCGGAAGATCCTCTTCTCTGATGGCATAATCATCCGTAGGCTGTGCCACAACGGGCTCCACGGAGATCTGTTTGAATCCCAGATCTGCCAGATGCAGAACGTCCTTGGAGAAATCGAGATTATTGTGGGTGAACGTACCACGCACATAATAGTTCATCTGGTCTCTGCTCTCCGCTACCTTCTGGAACTTGGGAACAATGATGTCATAGCTGCCCTGTCCGCCACGGAAAGGACGCATCTTGTCGTTGATCTCCTTACGTCCATCGATACTCAGCACGATATTACCCATTTCCTTATTCACGAACTCCAGGATCTCATCATTTAATAAGATACCATTGGTAGTCAGGGTAAAACGGAACTTTTTATTGTTGGACTTCTCTAAGCTTCTGCCGTATTCTACCAGCTGCTTTACCACATCCCAGTTCATCAGTGGTTCGCCGCCGAAGAAATCCACTTCCAGGTTCACACGGTTGCCGGAATTGGCTACCAGGAAATCCAGTGCCTTTTTGCCGACCTCAAAGCTCATCAGTGCTCTTCTGCCGTGGTACTCACCCTCTTCCGCAAAACAATATCTGCAGGCAAGGTTACAGTCATGGGCAATGTGCAGGCACAGTGCCTTGACTACGGTCTGGCGCTTCTTAAAATCAAAAATGTAATTCTCATAAATATCGGGAGCAAACAGCTGTCCTGCCTTCTCCAGTTCCAGGACCTCGTCCACCGCTTCGGTGATCTCTTCCTGGGGATAGGGGATATTTGCAAGATTCAGTACAGCAGCCTTGATGGTGTCCGCATCCTTGATACCTTCTGTCACCAGAGGCTCTACCAGCGGAATCATATCATACACAATATCATCTACCACATGGACAGAACCACTGTTCACATCCATAACGATATTATAGCCGTTGCTCTTATACTGGTGTATCACAGTTCTATTCCTCTTCTTTCTACTTCTTATTGCTTAAAATACATTAACATTAACTATTCGGAACGCCATTCGCAAAATCGTCCTCCGGACTTTCCTGAATAACATGCCTGCATGTTATTTGCTCATGTGGTTACTTCGCCGTATTTTGCCGGACGTATCTTCTTACGTATGCAAGCATCCGACAAAGAATACGCTGTCATATCCAGCTCCGAATAGTTAACAGAGAATAAGCAGCGACCTGAATCGCTGCTTACGTTAGTCTCTTCTCATTTTCTTAGATTATTTAATCTTTTCACAACTCTGGTTTCCTACAGTGCAGGAAGTCTTACATGCAGACTGGCAGGAAGTCTGGCACTCGCCGCAGCCGCCCTTTTTCATGGATTCCTTCAAATCTCTGGTTGTTAAAGTCTTAATATGCTTCATTAAAAATAGCCTCCTTATGATTTCAAAGCGCCTATAGACGCCAGCGTGTATATAAACATACAGACACGCAACTCATTTTTGCTCATTATATCATGTATTTGGCATTTGTAAAAGCTTTTTTTCTCAAAAACCGTTAAATTCCTGTCCATTTCTGTATTTTACCCTAACATTCCGCCCAGCGTCCCCCCGGCCACACACAATACCATTGTGGTCCAGAAGGAATTGCCCAATGCAGTTTCCGGCGTTTTGATCAATACGGATACCACCGCCAGTATCACGAAATATGCTGCCCCTAGCAGTGCTCCCCAAAGAAACTTCTGCGTCTCCATCTTTTTTCCTGCCAAAAATCCCGCCGTAAAGGTAGTTACGACATAAATAGCAGAGATTGCAATGGTCACCATTCCTTCCGTCAGATGCAATTTATACAATAAAAGTGCCAACAGACATAAAAGCAACAGTGTCAGCACATAGGATGCCAGCAGACATTTTGCCAGTGCAAGCACCGGAACCCCTTCTTTTCTCTCGCCTCTTTTTTCCATGTTGCTCCTCCTTTTTACCTATGTAAAATGTATATTCAAATCATTCGGAAAACTTGACAACTATTCCTGTCCTATTGTATATTGTTGCTTAATAACTTATAAATGGGGCTTATGCCTACTACTATTATTTAAGAAGGAGTGAACTTTTTTGGATACCTCTGGTGTCATACAACTTGTTTCTATCGTAATTCTGATTTTTCTATCCGGCTTTTTCTCTTCTGCCGAGACTGCGCTGTCCACGGTCAACCGTGTACGGATGCGTACCCTGGAAGAGGAAGGCAGCAAGCGTGCTGCACGCGTCAACAAAGTCCTGGACAATTACAGTAAAATGATCAGTACCATTCTGATCGGCAACAATATTGTCAATCTGACTGCATCTTCCCTGGCAACAACATTAGCTATGCGAATCAATCTGGCTGTAGGTATCGCAACCGGTGTTCTGACCATTGTCGTGCTGCTCTGCGGCGAAATCGTACCCAAGACCTGGGCAATACTGTATTCTGAGAAGCTGGCCCTGACATATTGCAATGTAATCTATTTTCTGATGCAGGTGCTCACGCCAGTCATCTTCATTGTGGATCTGCTGTCCCACGGTATCATGAAGCTGTTACATATCGATCCCAACAAAAAAGCCAGCACCATGACTGAAAGCGAGCTGAAAACCTACGTGGACGTCAGTCATGAGGACGGTGTCATCGAATCCGAGGAACGCAAGCTGATCTACAATGTGTTCGATTTTTCCGATGCCCACGCCAAGGATATCATGATTCCACGCATCAATATGGTAACGGTCAGTCTGGATGCTACTTATGACGATGTTCTGGCAGTTTTCCGGGATTCCATGTATACCAGGCTTCCGGTCTATGAGGATGACAAGGACAATATTATCGGTCTGATCAATATCAAGGACTTTATCCTGACGGAGGATCAGAGTGCTTTCCATGTGGGAAACATTTTGCGTGATGCTTACTATACTTACGAGTACAAGAAAATCGCAGACCTCATGTATGAGATGCGGGAAAAGACCACCAATGTCTCTTTCGTATTGAATGAATACGGTGCTACCGTTGGTATGATCACTCTGGAGGATCTGTTAGAAGAGATCGTCGGTGAGATCCGTGACGAATACGATGAGGACGAGGAAGAACTGATCCAGAAGATGTCAGAAGATACTTATCTGGTGGAAGGCAGCATGAAGCTGGATGACATCAACGACGTTCTTGGAACAAATCTGACCAGTGAAGATTATGACTCCATCGGCGGTCTGATCATCGACTGTCTGGATCGTCTGCCGGAGGATGGTGAGGAAGTTACCCTGGAGAACGGTATTCACTTGAAGGTACAGGGTATCGACCAGAACCGTATCATCAAGGTACTGATGACGATTCCAGAACCCGACGAAGAACATGTGGAACACAGTTCCGAGACCTCTGAGAGTCACGAATAACTCTGACGGTTCCGCAGTTCCTGAGGCACACGAACCGCACCGGCACTTACGCTCTTTTGAGGTCCACGAACTGCACCGGCACTTACGCTCTTTTGAAGTCCACGAACTGCACCGGCACTTCCGCTCTTTTGTGAATTATGAATGGGAATAACGAAAGGAATACAAATGTCACAGGATAAAAATACACAAAACAAGAAAACAAAAATGACTTCCAAACAGATCTTCGCGATCATTGGAATTATTCTGCTGGTGCTTTTATATGTCGTGACGCTTTTTGCGGCGATCTTCGACAGCTCCGCCAGCCACGCGCTATTCGCCACCTGCCTGCTAGCCACCGTGGCCATCCCTCTTCTCATCTGGATCTACACCTGGATGTTTGGAAAACTGACAAACCGCTCCACCTTCGCAGACTTCCATCCGGAAGAAAAGGAGAACGACAATAAATAGCCAGCTAGTTTCGTTCAAAAAGCCCCAAAACAA
>OGNM01001556.1_pt1 | contig 9706 bp, 11 predicted proteins | sample 1573441 | NCBI WGS metagenome assembly OGNM01 (sample SAMEA2581915, study PRJEB24529) | metagenome | biome: Human gut stool | place: China | collected 2011
AGAAGTTTGGAAAGAGCGACAAGACCCCCGACCCTTATACGCCGGAACAGGTAAAAGCCCTTATGCAGCGCGTCGAGGGTACCGTTTGGGAAATGCCCGTTATCTTAGGCGGGCTTTACGGTATGCGCCGTACTGAAATCCTGGGCTTGCGCTGGCGTAATGTGGATTTGGAAAACAACACCTTTGACGTTTCCGAGCAGCTACCCTTTAAGGTGCCGTCGAAAACAAAAGTCATTGAGGAAATGGCACCGCCGAAATCCAACGGGCGAAAGCTGCCTATCACAGAGCTTGCCCGCCCGTTCTTCCTCAAACAGCTTGCCATGCAAGAAGCACAGAAAGAACAGGCGGCAAAGGACGGGAAGCCTTACTATGACAATGACCTTGTTGTGGCGAAAGCCGACGGTGCGCCGATTGCCGCGTCGTGGGTATCTTCACAGTTTGGAAAGCTGCTTGAAGATTTGGAAATGCCGCATATCCGTTTCCATGATTTAAGGCATACGGCAGCTACGAATATGCACCAACTGACAGGCGACTTCTACACCGTAGGCGAAGTGTTAGGACATACGCTTGCGGGTATCGGCGTATCGCTTGGACTGTCTATGAACTTTGAAGCTGTTACCGCCCGTTATGTGGACGTGCGGCTTGAACGCAAGAAAGAAGTCTTAGACGCTTATCATGGGGCGGTCAAACAGTCTGACCCGGCAAAGGCAGAGAAAGCCGAGCCGAAGAAAGCAAAGAGCGCGGCAAAGAAAAAGAGCAGCGATTTAGAGCTTTAACCGCTGTATCTCTTTACCGCTTCTTATATCGTTTTATAGCCCCGCGTGGGATTTGGGCACCATTTGGGCACCATTTACCGAAAAAGCACCACTAATACAGGCGATAAAAGAAACGCCGAGAACCCGCAAAAACATAGAGTTTATGCGGGTTTCCGGCGTTTTCTAATCCCTCAACCGACCTAAAATCATCTTGCGGCAGAGAGAAAAATTCTACTATATTTTATTGATTTTAGCGTTTTCTGCAATGAATTTTAATGCTATATGCGGAGTAGAAAAAATAGAAAACAAAGTCTTGAATTTGGTTGCTAAGTTGGACGGTGTTTTATTTTTCGTTTGGGTATTTGTAACTATTATTCAATTACTTTTAAAATAAATGGGAAAGGTGTTGTATTATGGCTATCTTAAAAAAAAGAGATATAAAAAAAGCATTGAAAGCAGGAGCAAAAGCTGGCGGTGTATCATTGGCTGATGTTCGGGCTGATATAGAAGCGACGATTGATGAAGCTATGAACAGCACCGACCCAGAAGTGCAGGCGAATTTCAAAAGGTATTTTGGAAATAAACGCCCTACGGCAGAAGAATATATTTATACGATTACCAAAAAGACAAAGATTTAAGAAAAGGAAAAAGGCTTACGTACATGATTGATCACGCAAGCCTTTTTCCTTTTCAGTTACAATTTAATTATAAATGTGTTTTATATTATAAATGCTTAGAAATGGCTAAGAAATTTCAAAATATAGTAGAAAGGCGGAAAAAATATGGATTATGTTTTAGAAACAAGAGGATTAGAAAAAAAGATTAAAAATGAAAACATTATAAAAGGAATTTCTTTGAAAGTACCAAAAGGAGAAACTTATGGTTTATTAGGTCCTAATGGAGCAGGTAAAAGTACAACTATGAAACTCCTTTGCGGACTGTTAAAGGCTAGTAGTGGAGAAATTATTTTTGATGGAAAGAAATGGTCAAAAGATACTTTAAATAAAATAGGTGTTTTAATTGAAAATCCTGCAATTTATGGAAATTTAACTGCGAGAGAAAATATGAAAATTCATGCTTGTATGTTAGGAGTATCAGAAAGTGAAGTAAAACGTGTTCTGACATTGTTAAAAATGGATAAAACCGGAAAGAAAAAAGTCTCAAATTTTTCTCTCGGTATGAAACAACGTTTAGGAATTGCAATAGCTCTTTTAGGCAATCCCAGTCTAGTTATTCTAGATGAACCAACGAATGGATTAGACCCGATTGGTATTCAAGAATTAAGAGATTTAATAAAAAGGTTAAATGAAAGTGGGATTACAGTTTTAGTTTCCAGCCATAATCTTGCAGAAATTCAACACATAGCGTCTTATGTAGGAATTATCATAAATGGAAAATTAAAATATGAGGGAAAAGTGAATAACAATGACAATTTAGAAAATATCTTTATGAATGTTACTAGAGAGGAGGAATATTCTTATGTATAGATTATTTCGTTCAGAATTATTAAAATCGAAGCGAACATTAATTAGACCCGCTCTTTTTATAGGAGCTGTAATATTTTCTGTTTTGCTGATGATAGTTGCAAATTTAGCACCTGATGCTTTAGAAAAATCATGGGAACATTATACAAAGATGATTTTCAATATGTGGACAATATCATTCAATACATTAGGAATTTCATTGCTATGTATATTAACAGAATATACAGAAAAGAAAAATAATACTTATCGTTCGATTTATGTAGAAGCACGTTCAACGAAAAGGGTTTGGATAGCAAAATTATTTGCTTTGGCATTTTATTCATTTATGACCACTGCTCTATTGACTATTTTTGTTTGTATTTTAGCATTACTTAATCATCTTGGGATAAATACGATAATCTCTGTGTTGGAAATGGGTGGTATAACATGGCTAACATCTTTACCTATTATTCCCATTGCTTTGTTTTGTGCGCATAACTTTAAAACTGTGGGAGCATTGGGAATAGGCTTTTTGGGATTTATTTCAGCACCTATCATGGCACCAGAGAATTATTGGATATTTAATCCATACAGTTATGGTGTAAGAGGTGTTGTACCTATTACCAAAATTCACCCAAATGGAATTGTTTTAGAAAATACAAGTGAGTTATTAAACACACATACAATTATAGTAGCTATATTATTAGCTCTTATATGTTTTGCAATATTTACGTTGGTAACATCATTCATTTTTTCGCAAAGAGAGGGAAATTAAAATGTATTTTATGAAAGCCTTACGTGTAGAACATATAAAGAGCAAGCGAACTATGTTAAACATAATTCCTTTCGCATTATCACTTATAGTAACTATTTGTATTTTGTTTATTTGTAGAACGAGTAATAAAGACGAAATTGTTTCTAATAGTTTGTATTATTGGATAAACATTTCATCTATAGCTGTACCTCTGTTGGTGGGAATTTTAGCTGGCATTATGGGAGAACAAGAACAAGAAGCTGGTAATTATCAAGTAATAAGAAAAAGTATTCATAGAGGGCAAAATTTCTTTTTTAAATCTTTATATTTATTAAGTTTATTAGCTTACTTTGTGTTTTTTTCTATGATATTATTATATATTAGTATTTGGAGTGTTTATCACCCAGACAATTTTACGGCTCTTCTATTTTTGAAAACAGCACTTATTTTTATGGTAGGTTCTCTTTTCCTTGTACCTTTTCAACTGTGGAGTAGTTTTTATTTCAATATGGGTGCTTCGATAGGCTTCGGTATTTTTGGAACGATATTTGTTGCTTATATTAGTTCATTACCTATGATTGAAGAAAGAATATGGAGATTAATTCCGTGGACATGGTCTATGAAAACGACAAGTATTTATTTTGATAATAATACTTTGAATGTACAAGGTGTAAATTTACCATTAGATTTAATGATACAATTATTGTTCTTCGTACTTCTTTTTGTTGGAATAGTATTATGGTTTAAAAAATGGGAGGGGCAAACAAAGGGATAAAGGAGAAATTTGTATGGCTAAAATATTAGTAATAGATGATGATATATCTTTGCTTCAGCTTATAAAAAATGCTTTGGAATACGACCATAGCATAACGACTTATACTGGATTGTCCAGCGTATCTATTCGAGAAATAAATAAACACGATTTATTGATACTTGATGTTATGATGCCAGAATTAGATGGATTTACTTTTTTGAAAGAAAAAAGGCGTGAAATCGACATACCTGTGTTATTTTTAACTGCCAAAAGTTTTGAGCAGGATTTAATAGAAGGTTTTTCCATAGGTGCAGATGACTATATTGTGAAGCCTTTTTCTGTTAAAGAGCTTCGATATCGAATAATGGCTCATATACGTAGAGAAAACAGAACAAAAAGTAATATGATTCATATTGGAAATATCTTTTGTGATTTTATAGTTAGAAAAATCTATGTAAATGAAGCAGAAATAAATATGACTTCAACAGAATATGAAATATGTTCTTTACTAATGCGTAATCCTAATCGTGTATTTACAAAAGATGAAATATACGAAAAACTTTTTGGATTTGACGGCATGGGGGACGCAGAAACGACAATAAGAGAAAGAATAAAAGAAATCAGAAAAAAATTTAAGATTTATGAAGAAGAACCGATAAAAACAGTTTGGGGAGTTGGGTATCAATGGGAAAAAAATCAATAATGCGAATGTTATTAACGCTTAGTATTTCTCAAATTTGTTATATGTTCATAGTAGTAATGATGTTTGGTCTAGGAGTTTTTTTTCTAGGAGAAACAGAAATTATCATTTCACCAAATGCAATATCTCAAAATGTTGAAATCATAAAAGAGGAAGCTCTTGATAACACACTTGAAGAAATGGACATACCTGCATATATTGAATATGCTAAACTTTCAGATAGTGGTAATTATATAAATGGTTCTATACAAGATGAAGAACTAATACAAGAAGTATGCGAAAAAGGAAAAATCAATCAATTGCGCTTTATGAATGGAACAACTTACGAACTTATTGGTAATTCATCTGAAAAGTGGGTTCTGGGATATAAGAGTGCTACCTCACAGTTTTCGAATGATTTTCTGAGAAGTGTTTTCCCAAGTGCCGATTTAACAATCATTAGTTGTTTTCTCATTGCAGTAATTACAGGATTTTTAGTTATTTTAAAAGTGTATAGAAATCGGTTAAGCAAAGAATTAAATAAGATAACGAATATACAAAACACAATTTTATCTGATGATAGAGAAATTTCTGAATTATCCAGTCCATTAAAAGAAGTAAATGATATTCTCATTATTTTGAGTGAAATGGAAAAGACAGTAAAAGAAAGTACAAAAAAACAGTTGAAACAAGCACAACTTTTAGAAAATAGTATTCAATCACTTACGCATGATATACAAACACCTGCTACTGTCGTATCTGGCAATTTAGAATTGCTAGAAGAAACAAATATGGATGTAAACCAAAAAGAATATGTTAAATATGCTCAAGACGGAATTTCTAAAATATCTGAATATGTGGAAGAATTAAAAACTCTTTCAAAATTGGAACAACCTAAAACAGAATATGTTCATTTTAATGAAAAATATGTAGATAATTTGATTTTACTTGCAAATCAAATAGCCCGTTTAAAAAACGTAACCGTTTCTGTAATACAAAAAGATTGGACAGATGATTTATTGATAGAGCCAAAAGATATTCAAAAGGCTTTTCAAAATATCATTTCAAATGCTGTTGGATTTTCTGAAAAATCTTCTCAAATAAAATTAAAGTTTATCAATAATAAATCGGAGTATATTGTAAGTGTAATTGATAATGGAAAAGGTTTTAGTAAGGAGAGTTTGGAAAAAGCAACTCAAAAATTTTATTCAGAAAATAAGGCGAGAAGTGGTTCTCATTATGGATTAGGACTTTCAATAGTCGAAAAAATAATGAATGAACATAGTGGATTTCTTCAAATTGAAAATTTAGAAGTTGATAATATAATTGTTGGAGCAAAAGTTTCTCTTATTTTTAAGCTTAAATAGAATGTTCATGGAAAAATTAAGTTAATTTGCTACCTGCGGAGCAGATCAGCAAACAAAAGCTAGTAGAACACTACTTAAAAGAAAAATGGGGAAAGCAAGAAGCTAGTTACTTCTTGTTCTCCCTGCTATTCAAGATACCGTCAATCGTACCTTGAATGATTTTTAATTCGTTATCACTCAATAAATCAAGAGAGGTTTCTATTTGACGACGAGCTGTACTTTTTGCTACTTTCTCCGTTGGATAGAAATATTCATCAACTGATATATTGAACATGGTAACTAAATCATGGAATAATTGAAAACTTGGGTGTGAACCAACATTTTCAATATCTGCGATATGACGTTCTCCATAGAATACCTTATCGCCTAAATCATTACGAGAAAGTCCCGCTTTCTCACGGGCTTCTCTGATTGCCAGCCCTAGCGGTCTGAAATCAAAAGTATGTGTTTCTTTTGTTTTTCTCATTTTAAATCACCTAACATGAGTTTATACTTCATGCTGTATATTTAGAATGTGTTAAAATTGCATATATCATGCAGTAATAATTCAAAAGCTGTTATCGTGTGCGGTAAATAAAAAAAACCGTTCCTAGATAATATACTTTTGTGCGTCTTGAAAAATAACGGGACGGTTTTGGATATAACCAGAACTGTCCTTTTTTTCTTAGGGATAAATACGGTATAGCTCTGGTTAAAGGGGGCTATACCATGATTGCATACGGAAGAACGTTCTGCCGTTCTCAACTGGATAAATATTTCAGTCCACTATTACAATCATTATACCCTTTATATGAGTTAAAAATTCATATCAATAGAATTTATAAAACAGTCCGTTTGTGTAATTATACATTATCGGGCTGTTTTTGTTTTTTTAAAAAATTTTTTTGAAAATCTTGGTAGCTTGCCACCTCTTTGGGTAGTTAGGGTGCGGAAAGGGGGAAATAAACAAAAGTTTATTTCAATCCAGCACGGAAAGGAGGTGAGCAAATGAAAACATCTTCTTTCAAACAAGCCATTGAAGCACAGTTTGATTGCCTTTCAAAAAAAGTAATTAAACGCGCAGTAAAGAAAGGCTACCGTGATATGAAAAGGCGTGAAAAACACGAATGTTTATTTTCGGATATTCCAGATTATGAACAATCACGTTTTGGAGAATTGGATAAATACGAAAGTGATTATACTGTATTCAATATCTTAGGCATTGAAGTCTGGGTTGAGGACGACCAGTTAAGCGAAGCCCTTAAAACATTGACAGAGAAGAAACGCAACATTATTTTGTTGTCCTACTTTATGGATATGTCGGATAGTGAAATCAGCGAATTTATTAAAATTCCCCGTTCTAACGTCCAGTATCACAGAACAAAAACACTTGAAGCAATGAGAAAAATTATGGAGGAACGCAAATGAAGAAATACGAACATCTGCCTTTTGAGATTATTTTATCAGCAACAGAGAGCGACCCAGAAGCGATTGAAACCGTTATGGAATTTTATGACGGTTACATTTCAAAACTGTGCCTGCGTAAATTGTATGATGAATACGGTAATGTTTGCATGGTTGTGGACGCCGATTTAAAAAACAGAGTTCAGACAGCATTACTTGATATGCTGATGAATTTTGAAATTGTAGTGATGTAGTATATACAAGTGAAGTCTGGCACGTCCCCCCTTTCCTGCCACTTCACTTGTCACTTTATTAAAATCAAAATCTGAAAGTTGATTTTAATAGGCTGAATAGCCGATAGCTCTTTGACAACTGAATAAAGCAGACAGATACGTTTGTGAGATAGCGAGCCACGGGGACTGTACGCCACGACCTTTTCAAAAGAAAGCGAGCGACCCACGCAGTGATCCGAGAGCGACTGTTGGAAAAGTCGTTTTGCCACGACCTATCCTCACAGAATAATGATACGTCCGCATGGTGCGGTTCTGCCCACAAGAATGGGAATAGTTGAGATACTAACGGAGCTTTCCAAAGCCGTCTGTCTGCTTATGTAACTTATAAATAGACACACAGTAAAGGGGGTGTTACATTATGTTAAATACTGATGTGTTAAATGATGTGATGTTCCAGCGAGGTAAGGTGTTGGAATATGAATAAAACGAAGATAAGAGCAACGGAACAGCCGATTGCTGTTGATATAGAGGGACTGTCTGCTATGTTATCTTGTGGTCGTGCTACTGCAAGAAAGATTGGTGAGCAGGCAGGAGCAAAAATTGTGATAGGTCGCAGGGTTCTTTATTCCATAGAAAAAGTCAAGAAATACTTGTTATATTTGGAAGAATAGAGCGATTTTCTATTTATGTTCTCTGGCGTGTGTAGTATAATAAGAAAGGACAAAGCACGCTGTGAGAACAAGAAAAGAGGCTTTTTCAGAAAGGAATGGTTCTCATGGCAATTAGTAGAAAAGACCCAAAAGGAAGAAAATTAAGAGAGGGCGAAAACTGGCGTAATGATGGAAGATACAGCTATCGTTATACAGATGTAAGAACAGGCAAGAGATTGACAGTCTATGCACAAGATTTACCAGAGCTTCGGGAAAAAGAGAAGCAGATTGCAAAGGATATGGAAGATAATATATTGACAGACGGAGCAATCAAAAAAATGACGCTTAACACGTTGTTTGAGCGTTATATGGCAACTCGTGAGCTGGCTGATACTACAAGAGTTAGTTATGTTCGTGCTTGGGAAAACAGAGTAAAAGACGAGATTGGAAATATTAAAGTTGTTCAGCTTTTACCCTCACATATTAAAGCGTATTATGCGAAGCTTTCCAAAGCTGGATATGCTTATTCTACAATCAAGTATATTCATAACCTGCTTTATCCTGCATTAGAAATGGCTGTTGATGATGATATTATCCGAAAGAACCCTGCAAAAAGTTCCATTAGCGATTATGGAAAACCAGCAGAGGAAAAAGAAGCCTTAACAGTTTCTCAACAAGAAAAGTTTATGGAGTTTGTAAAACAGAGCAATGTCTATAACACATATTATCCTATGTTTACCATAATGATTGGTACGGGGTTAAGGTGTGGGGAGCTTATTGGTCTTACATGGAAAGATATAAACATCAAGGCAAAAACGGTTAATGTAGACCACCAGCTCATTTATAAGAATTTAGGCGACGGTTGCAAGTTCCATATCTCAACACCAAAAACGGAGTCGGGTATTCGTATTATACCTATGACACAAGAAGTTGCAAAAGCCTTTGAGGAACAAAGGAAAATCAATTTCATGCTTGCAAAGGATAAGAGCATTGAGGTGGACGGGTATTCGGGGTTTGTCTTTACAGCGAAATCGGGCAGACCGCTTATGCCGAATGGCGTAAATAGTGTTTTATATAACATTGTAGACGCATATAACAAAACCGAAGTAGAGAGAGCAAAAAAAGAGCATAGGAAAGCAGAACTGTTACCAAAGTTTTCAGCTCATGTAATGCGTCACACAGCTTGTACCAGAATGGCAGAGTGCCGTATGGACGTAAAAGTTCTTCAATATATTATGGGACACGCTCATATAGATGTAACAATGGAAGTGTACAATCATATTGGAGAGCTGACAAGGATTGAAAATGAGATTGCAAGACTAGATAGTATGGTGTTAAATGCTTGACACCACAAAAAGAAAAATTGGTGTCAAATTGGTGTCAAAACAGAAAAAATCACAATTTCAAAAGAAATAAGATACTGCAAACCATTGATTTTAAAGGGTTTGCAAAAAAATAACAAAAATATTAGCACTCACCTCTTGCAGATTCTAAAGTTATCTTGCATAATTAAAATATAAAAGATGTATATAAGGTCGGAACAGAGACCTTAAACCTGTTCCAGTGGTCGGGATGGAGACCGAAAACCCATTCCCATTGCGGAATAAACTGCAAATACAGTGATCGCGTTGCAGAAACCTGTGAGGCCTGCGACCGGGGGAGAACCTG
>OGNM01001559.1_pt1 | contig 9670 bp, 10 predicted proteins | sample 1573441 | NCBI WGS metagenome assembly OGNM01 (sample SAMEA2581915, study PRJEB24529) | metagenome | biome: Human gut stool | place: China | collected 2011
GGAACGGCTTTTCCATATAATCATTTGCCCCGGCATCGAGCCCTTCTACTTTGTCTGCAATCTGTCCTCTTGCAGATAAGATCAGCACCTTCGTTTTCCTTCCGGAGCTCTTTTAGAAGATCCATTCCGTCCATGCCGGGCAGATTGAGATCCAGGACAATCAGATCATAATTTTCTGCCAGGATGCATTCCAGAGCCTCCGCCCCATCATAGCAGGTATCTACCTCGTACCCGGCGGCGTACAGACTTCTGGCAACTGTGTCACACATTTGTTTCTCATCTTCAACTATCAATAATCTCAAAATTCATTCACCCGCTTCTTAACACAAATTTTACAACAGCTATTGTATAATACTAACATCAGCTGGTCAATAAATACAACAAATGAAAGGAGTAAAATATCTTGAAGTGCAAAAAAATCTATCAGTCGATCCTGCTCATCTCAGGTATCACCATGATAAGTTACGGTGCGGTCAGAGGAGAAGCAGCTGTCGTGCTCGGTAAAGCAATAAAATTATGTCTGGAGTGTGTCGGAATTGGATAAAAAAAGGAATTTTCTATCAAAAAATATAGCTGTACTACGCGGATGGATACAGGCAGCTGCCACGCTGCTCACAAATATCCATATTCCTAATTTATGGAAAGGTAAAATATATCAGGGCAGCGTAAAAAACGTATGTGTACCAGGATTAAATTGTTACTCCTGTCCTGCGGCAACCGGAGCATGCCCAATTGGAGCTTTTCAGGCGGTTGTTGGTTCATCAGGATTTAAATTTTCATACTACATAACCGGATTTTTTATTTTACTCGGTGTAACACTCGGAAGATTTATATGTGGTTTTCTGTGTCCGTTTGGATGGTTTCAGGATTTACTTCATAAAATACCCGGGATAAAATTTTCTACAGCCCGGCTCAAACCGCTGCGCTATTTAAAATATATCATCCTGATCATTTTTGTTATACTTCTTCCGATGCTGGTAACGAACTCTATCGGAATGGGAGATCCTTTCTTCTGTAAATATATTTGTCCTCAGGGTGTCCTGGAAGGTGCTATCCCTCTCGCACTTGGAAATGCCGCTATACGTTCTGCACTGGGAAAACTTTTTTCTTTTAAATGCCTTATTTTAATCACAGTTATTGTGTTAAGTATTTTGTTTTACAGACCATTCTGTAAATGGATCTGTCCTCTTGGAGCAATCTACTCATTATTTAATAAAGTCAGCTTTCTTTCTATTAAAATTGAGAACAGCAGATGCATCGGATGCGGGCAATGCCAAAAGGCATGTAAAATGGATGTGGATGTGTGTAAAACTCCAGATCATCCGGAATGCATACGATGCGGAGCCTGTATAAAAGCCTGTCCTAAAGATGCGATCCACTACCAGTTTATGGGGAAATCATGTAAAAAACAGAACAACAGTAACCAGCAGTCATAAACCAGTAACTATCAATCTTATTACAATTTAAAAAAGGAGCAATTATCCATGAAAACAAAAATTACATTTATTTCAGTTGTCACACTCAGCATCGCACTGCTGCTTACATCCTGCAGCGGAAAAGGAACTGTAAGCACCACAGAACCACAGAATACCACGGCTGAAGACAGCACGGCATCTGCGGACAATTCCAACACGAAATTGGATGATTTATATCAGCAGGAGAACCAGATCTTTGCAGAGCATAAAGATATATGGGACAAATTATTTGGTCTGATGAATAAAAACACTGCAGATTCAAACGGAAATTATGCTGATCATCTGGCTGATACCGCTGAATCAAACAAAGATTCTTTTACTGATGACGAATTCAAAACACTTACTGATGATATTGAAACCATACGAAAAATCGAAGAACAGATCGCAGAAATTGAAAAAGAAACTACAGAATCCGATAACAATGGGCAAAATACTAATTCTGAAGATGCATCACCATTCAAAAATTTCTCAGGTCAGGATTTCGATGGTAATTCTGTTGACGAAAGTCTTTTTTCCGAAAATGCAGTAACTGTCATCAATTTCTGGTTTACCGGCTGCAAACCTTGTGTTGCTGAGTTATCCAAACTGAATGAATTAAATGATGCAGTCAGGGCAATGGGAGGAGAAGTAGTCGGCATCAACACAGAAACCTTCGATGGAAATGAATCGGCTATCAAAGAAGCTGCCTCTGTTCTTGAAAGCCAGGGTGCTAAATACCGCAATCTTTCTATTGATTCATCTTCAGATGCAGGCAAATATGCCTCCAATATCATGGCATTTCCTACCACAATACTCGTCGACAGAAATGGTAACATCGTGGGTGATCCGATGCTCGGCGGAATCGATAATCAGGCCAACTATGATACTCTGATGAAACAGATCCAATCTGTAATCGATGCAGACAGCTCAAATAAATAACCCTTTTATGATACTCTTTTGTGCATAACCGGCACATCATACCCAACGTTTCTATTTTCATTCACTCCCGGACTTTCAGATACCTCCCGGCAGGTATCTGAAAGTCTCTCCCATTACCGGTATAACTTTCTTTTTATCTGCATTCTCCTTATGCTTTCTTAAGTCGTCCTCTTTAACGTTCCAATATAATCTCCATTATGATAAACAAATGGTCCGGGTTCTCCCTCTTCTCCAAAATATTCCGGTCTTAAGGACAAGATATCGAGCAGTTCATCAATTGTCTGCACCCTGGTTGCCTGATATGGCTGTTCAAATGCAATCTTTTCTACAAACAAATAATAATCACTATACTTTATCAGGATACCTGTATGACCTACAAAAACAGCATCCGAATATGGATCATATATTACGATACTAAGAAGTGATATTCTGTCATTGTCTATTTGAAATCCATATTCTTTCCAGCTGTCGCAAAATGCAGATTCCGGATGTCTGTCATCCGTAACACTCTTTTCACCATAAAGTGTGGTAAACATGTCTTTGTTCTCTTTAAGGATTTCATATCTGTCCACATTATCTATCGCTTCTGTATCAAACATCAGATAGGTTCCCTCATAATGATCTTCCGTTAATTCCGAGCGGATCACCCCATCTAACAGAAGAAAAGCTGTCATTCTACAGTCCGCATCTGAATAATCATGATTCTGTTCCCAGCCATCCATACATTTACCGATATCCGCTTTCATTTTTCCAGGATCTGACCATGTATCTTCCAGCTTCGCATTTTTTCCTGCGGAATCTGCAAAATCAACCGCCCATTCCCGAAATATGTCTACATGCGCAGCTCCCGCAGAGTCAAGTTCTTTACAGATCTCAGTAATCGTATTGTTCCCTCCCATATATGTTGCACCAGGTATCTTTTGTTTCTGCACTGTTTCTGTGCAGGCAGCCAGCATCATAAATGCAGACACAATCATAGCAGACAGTTTCATTGCTGTTTTTGTTCTGGTTTGTTTTTTCAACAGATATTACCTCTTCTCCCCTAAATGATCATGACGTAAAAATCGTTCCTGTCAATTCTTTTCATCCTCGATCGTGAGTGTTCCAGGTCTTACATTCAAATAGATACTGCCCTTGTCCACTTTATACATATCAAGCAGCATTACCCAGAGACGGTGTATTGCGTCAAGTAATACATTCGATACCTCTATGCTGTATGGCAGCAGTGCATGAATATCAAAAAAACGCATGCCAAGTGGTGGTAAAAATACCATATTGCTTGATTTTACTTTCTGCTCTCCTATGCTTCTGTTTGCAGTTTTTAACATTTCATAAGTGATCAGACAAAAATCTTTTCCTTTATATTTACAATAGTAAGAAACATAGCACTCATCAATCGTCCAGTCTAATCCGTCCTCATGCTCAACGGGTTTTTCTTCTGCCGGATTTGCCTCGGTAGTCATAACCTCTACACTCCAGCGGATTCTTCCTTCTTTTGTCTCTCCCATCATCTCCTGGATCTCACGAAAAATTTCTTCCTGTTTTTTCACACTAATCTCCATTCTTGCGCTGTCTTTTGCGCATCTCAAGTTTGTGCGTAAGCACAAATCTTGCGTGTGAAAAATCTTATTTTTCACACTAATCTCCATTTCTAAGCAGCTAATGATATTATTTTTTTCATAAAAGCTATATATTTTGTTCGGAAACAAATAGCCGTACTAATCCCTCACATAAATATCCGAAAGGTTCTCAAGGATCGCTCCTGCGACATCCGGTTTGTTCATCGTATAAATATGCACATGATTGACACCGTTTGCGATCAGATCGATGATCTGGTCTGTCGCGTAGGCGATACCTGCCTGTTTCATGGCAGCCGGGTCACTTCCAAAACGGTCAACGATTGCAAGGAAACGGCGCGGTACCAAACTTCCGGACAGGGCAATGCTCCGTTTTACCTGGTTTGCGTTGGTGATCGGCATAATTCCTGCTACGACAGGAACATCGATTCCATGTTTTAGTGCTTTGTACATAAAGTTATAAAGAATATTATTGTCAAAGAACATCTGTGTTGTGAGGAACTCACATCCGGCATCCACTTTTTCTTTCAGATGGATCAGATCTTCCTCTAATGTCTGTGACTCAGGATGTCCTTCCGGATAGCAGGCTCCGCCGATACAGAAATCTCCCTGTGATTTGATATCATAGATCAGCTCACTTGCATGTTTATACTGATTTGGCAGCGGGAAATCCGCATTCTGCGGGATATCTCCGCGCAGTGCAAGTACATTTTCAATCTGCTTTTCTTTTAACTCCTGAATCACAGAGGCAACTTTCTCCTTAGTCGAAGATGCACAGGTGAGATGTGCCAGTGCTGGAATATGATTCACATTTCGCACTTCATTTGCAAGTTCTACCGTATAATCAGAAGTTCCGCCGGTTGCACCATAAGTAACACTCATATATGCTGGTTTCAATGCTGCCATATCTCCGACAATCTTTTTGTAGTTGTCTAACTGTGCACCCTGTTTCGGCGGGAACAGTTCACAGGAAATCGTTACATTCTCTGTATTTAATAATTCTGTAAGTCTCATAAATCCCTCTTTCTGCTAAAAGCTTCGTAATTTATCGGAACCGTCATCCACGGTATTCTCGATCTTTCGTATCACAACATAATAGGAATAATTCTCATTGACAGCCACTTCCACGCGGTCACCGACCTTATGTCCAAGCAATGCCTTTCCAAGCGGTGACTCATTGCTGATCAGATTCTTTAAAGAATTACCGCGGACGGTGGTCACAAGTTTATAAACTTCTTCCTCATCGTCCTCCTCAAAATAAACCGTCACCGTATTATTCATACCAACTTCATCCTCCGCAGAATCCGTTGAAATCACTTTTGCTGTTTTGATCATTCTCTCTAAATAGCGGATACGGCTCTCATTCTGGTTCTTATCTTTCTTTGCCGCATGGTACTCGAAATTCTCACTTAAGTCTCCCTGCGCTCTTGCCTCCTTCACTGCCTCTAAGGCCTCTTTGCGCACCACAAGTTTCCGGTACTCAATCTCCTCTTCCATCTTTTTTATATCCTGTTCGGTCAATTCGTCGTACATGAATCTTCCTCCTTACTTGTCATTTCAGCGATTATTATAAATTCTTTCCAGTTTTCCGTCAAATAAATTTCTGTGTAAACATCTCTTTACTGATCCATTGAATTTCGCATTTTGTACATTTTTTCGCACATACTGACAATATATATCCACTTGCGGGATCATAGCTTTGCAGATACCATTCTCCCGTCTGCCCCGCTTTTAAAAATTTAACCTGATCCTGCAGTACACAAAACGATGCAAGATCCAATGCCATCCCTTTTCCAACCGCTTTGATATAACTTTCTTTTCTTGTCCATAACTCTGTAAAATAACAGTCTGCTTTTTTCATTTTTTCCTTTTGTAATGCCAGATATTCCTCCGGACAGAAAAAACGTTCTGCCACTTTCATCTGTCCTTTCCGGATCTGTTCCACATCAATTCCAACTTCTTTATCTGAAAAAACACCTGCCACATATCTTCCCGAATGTGACAGGTTAAAATGTATACCGGTTTTTCCATTTAATACCGGTTTTCCTTTCTCTCCGAATCTAAGATACATCTGCTGCATTTTCCCTGGTAACAGACTGATTCCATATTCCCTCAGGGCATACTCTAACAATAATCCTGCTGCTAAAGATCTGCACCGGTCTTCTTTTTTTTTCAATTGCATTATTTTATTTTTCCGGTCTTCCGTGATAAAAGGCAGCATCTGTGCAAATATCTTTTCATCCCCAAATGGAACAATATCCGTCATATAAATCTTCACGCGTCTTATTCTCCCTCGATCCGGATAATGCTTCTAAGATGTTCTCTTTCCCTGGACAATTCCTCATATACCGGCATCAGTCCATCATTTATTCCGGCACGAAGCGGCTCTACAATTTTTTCGACCGTATCAAACATCGGTGTGATTCCCATATTGGCAAAGACACCTTTTAAAGTATGTGCACAGTCAAACGCCTTTTTTCTCTCATCTTCTGCAAGTGCCTCTTTTAATCCATCAAAAGCCTCGTCCTCTGCCACCATCGGAAGGCAGCTTTTATATAATTCCTCATCTCCTAAAAAACGCTCTAAAGCTCCATCTAAATCGCATCCCCATGCTCTTAATTTTTCCAATACCTCACACATTTTTCTATCATTCCTCCGATTGTTCTTTTTCCTGTTCCATCTCCCTGTCTTTCGTTTTTCCGGATAATAACAGCCTGTATTTTTCTAATTCCCATTCCAGTTGTTTTGGTTCTGTCACATTTAAGAAAACACCATATATGATATGTTTATTTCCTACAATTCCTACATCATACAGCTTTAATGATATAAAAATTTCTTCTCCTGCTTCATTCTTCCTGGAAAATTCACATTGTGTTTCACGTCCTTTATCTGCTGTATAAAAAAAAGCATCCAGAATACGCTTATGATATCGTTTTGGAATTCCCTGAAAAATATCTTTTTTCTGACTGATATCCTGATATCCAAACACCTCATAATACGCATTATTTACGCGTATTATCTCAATCTGTTCTTTGCCGTACTCATAGGCAGCCACACCCTGTTTTGCATTTAAAAAGAGTGACTCCAGCTGGGAGGCCGGCGTCCACAGGCTATCTATGTCAACTAAACGTTCTGTCTCTTTCTTTCTCTCCGCATGCGGTCTGTCAAACTGCAGTTTTTCGTATTCTTCCACAGGCATCGGTTTTGCAAAATAATATCCCTGTACATATTCACAGCCAATACTCCGCAAAAATTCCACCTGTTCGATCCGTTCCACACCTTCCGCAACAACCGGCATATTCAGCCATTTTGCCATACGGATCACTGCCGCCATGATATTTTCTCCGCGTCCTTCCCTGTCATCACCGGCAAAAAACTTCATGTCCATCTTTAAAACATCAACCACAATATCCTTTAAAACATTTAAAGAAGAATAACCACTTCCAAAATCGTCCATCAGAATGTAAAATCCCTCTTCGCGCAAACGCTGCATCATATCCTGCACTGCTTTGGGATTTGTATTGTATGCGCTCTCTGTCAGTTCTACCTGAAACAGTCTGCGTGGAATCCGGTAACTGTCCACCAGATTGCAGATCACATTCACGATATCTTTGTTGTAAAGACTGACCCTCGAAAGATTGACGGATATCGGAAGCGGATTCTTTCCTTCATCCATCCACTTTCTAAGCTGGATGCAGGTCTGCTCCCACACATAATAATCCAGCTTTGTGATAAATCCATTCCGTTCAAATACCGGTATAAACTCTCCCGGTGAAATCATTCCCCGTTCCGGATGTTTCCAGCGAACCAGCGCCTCCGCTCCTGCGATCTGATTATCGCTGAGCCCGTATTTTGGCTGATAGAATACAACAAATTCATGATTTTCCAGTGCACTTTTCATGCTGTTTACGATCCGCTGTTCCTTCTCGATCTCCTGGCTCATCTGCCGTGTATAAAATGCATAGTTACGGATATAATTGCCTTTGCAGTGCTTTGCCGCAAGGTTGGCACGATCGTACATGTGATCCGGTGTTATTTTCTTTCCAGCGATCAGGTAAACACCAAATATCGGTACGATATCAAAATCAAGCGGGTATCTGCTTAAGATATCACGCATTTTATCAAAACTTTCGACCAGTTCTTTTGTATTTTCATAGGATACGCAGAAGCAGAATATATCCGCATCCATCCTGCCAAAGGTAACGTCACTGCGGTTTCTGACTGCACATATCAAAAGGTCTGCAATATATTTCAGCAGCATGTCCCCTGCACTCATTCCAAAGAAAGAATTGATCAGCTGGAACTTTTCAATATCCATCCGCACAAAAGCAAAATGCCGGTCCGGATATCGCTCTAACATAGAAGATGTCGCCTGAAACATATGGGTCTTATTATAGATGCCGGTAAGGATATCATATTCTGCACGGTACTTTAACGCTTTGCTGATATTCTGACTACTGCTGCCAATCACATTCTTCAGCCGGAACCGGACAACATCCACATCATACGGTTTCCGGATAAAATCCCATGCTCCCATGCCCAGGCATTTAATCTCTGTCTCAATGTCAATCTCCATCGTAAGTACAATGACAGGTATCGCCTGATACATCTGCGCTTTATGATACCGTTCCAGAAAATAATACCCGTCATACTCCGGCATAACGATATCTAAAAGTACCGCCGTTATCTCCGTGCTTCGTTCATAAAGAATCTCAAATGCTTCCTTGCCATTTTCTGCCTCTATCACCTCGTACGTACCGCTCAAAATTCTTTTCATCATGACACGTTCGACCTGTTTATCATCTACGACTAATACCTTGCTCTTTTCAGACATATTCTCACCTATCCGCCCCCCAAAAAAATCCCATAAAAAAACCTGACTTTATCATAGCAAAGTCAGAGTTTCTTTTCAATAGTCATCATTTAACCTTCTGCAAAAAAAAGGTCTATTTTTCCACAAAGGCAGATATCTGTCGAAGATGCGCCAACCTGAATTTCATACGTTCCATTTACCGGAACCGGCATCTTTTTGTCTGTGTCATAACGGGAAAAATCTCTTTCCTCCAAAATAACACAGATCCTCTTTGTTTCCCCGGCATCAAGCCTGACTTTTTCAAACGCTTTCAGTTCATGAACCGGTCTGTCTTTTTTCTGTTCCGGTGCCACATAAATCTGAACGGTCTCTTTCCCTGCATGTTCTCCTGTATTGGTTACCGAACAGGAAACTTTCACGGTCTGTCTGCCATTTTCCTGCTGCCGTATAATTTCAAGATCATTATAGGTAAATGCCGTATAGGAAAGTCCATGACCAAACGGGAACAGGACATCTGTTTTTTTTGTGTCATAATAACGGTAACCGACCATCACACCTTCCCTGTACTCCACACGGTCTTTCTTTCCAAATGTTCCGATCGTATGTGCCGGACACTGCGACGCATCACGGATAAATGTTTCTGCCAGCTTTCCGGATGGATTTACTTTTCCAGACAAGATCTCTGCCAGGGCTGTTCCCCCTTCCATACCGGCATAGTAGCTCCAGAGGATTGCTTTTGCCTTTTCTGCCCACGGCATCTCAACCGGTGCACCTGCATACATGCAGACCACCGTATCCGGCACGGCCTTTAGCAGAGCATCGATTACTTCATCCTGCCCGTATGGCAGTTTCATGTTCACGCGGTCAAGTCCCTCCACATCAAAATC
>OGNM01001563.1_pt1 | contig 9659 bp, 9 predicted proteins | sample 1573441 | NCBI WGS metagenome assembly OGNM01 (sample SAMEA2581915, study PRJEB24529) | metagenome | biome: Human gut stool | place: China | collected 2011
GGGGGCGTGCATACCGTATGGGATGTCACTGCAGGAGCTGCTGTCGGGATTTTAAGCGGTGTGATCGGATACTATATGCTGCCATATCGGGGATTTTGAGTGGTGTGATCGGATACTATATGCTGCCGTATCAGGGATTTTGAGCGAATATTACCGTATATTTTTGAAAAAATAAAAGCAACGAATTATAAAATTAAGATAACGTTTTTGTAGATTACAGAATTGGAGAAGAATATGGACCCTATAATGAATAGTTTTTCAAGAGAACAGATGGAATATATCGTGGAATTGTTTAATCCGTGTATGGATGATTATCTGTATGTGTTTGATCTGCAGAAAGACTGCTATAAGATCTCAAAACATGCGACAGAGCGTTTCCTTTTACCGGGGGATAATTTTGATGATGCGGCAAAAGCACATCATACATTTGTATATTCGGAAGACCAGTCGCGCCTGGATGATGAATTCCGGCGTATTATGAGCGGGGAGATTGTTTTTCATAACATGCATTACCGGTGGTTAGACCGCGCTGGGAAACCGGTGTGGATCAACTGCAGGGGGCGTGTATTAAATGATGCTGACGGGAAACCGCATTTTTTAGTCGGATGCATCAATGAGATCGGTCAGAAACAGAAGGCAGACAATGTCAGCGGACTGCTTGGCGAATCAAGTCTTTCCGCTTATGTAGAACAGTTTGAGGATGGACTGCCGGATGGATTTTTCCTCCGCATCGGAATCGATGATTTTCGTGATATCAACGGTGACTTCGGAATGGAGTACGGAGATTATATCTTAAAGAGTACAGCAGACTGTATCGCGGAAAATATCAAACCGTCGCAGAGGCTGTACCGGATATTAGCGGATGAATTTATGGTGGTCGATTTTTCGGGCGGAGATATGGAAGCAGCAACGGAACTTTATAAAAATATTCGCAAGAGTTTGGATACATTTATCGAGGAAAACGGTTATAAATCTGTGTTTACCATATCTGCGGGTGCAGTCGATACTGCAAAAACATCCGGGACCTATGAAAATATCATGAAATTGTCAGAGTATGCATTAAATACAGCAAAAGAGCAGGGAAAGAACCGCTGTTATATATATATGCAGGAAGATTATGACGTTTTTTTGCGCAAAAAGCAGATCACACGGCAGCTGCATCATGCGGTAAACCATGGGTTTGAAGGGTTTGAGACTTATTATCAGCCGATCGTGGACACAAAGACACGCCGGCTGGTTGGTGCGGAGGCACTGATGCGTTTTTCCATGCCGGAGAGATGTGAGGATGGAGAAACGAAAAAAGAAGCGGTATGTGTGGGTGAGGATGGTCATGATGCAGATGAGAAAGTGCACTGGGAGCGTATTTCACCGGTTGAGTTTATTCCTCTGTTAGAGGAGACCGGTCTGATCATTCCGGCAGGAAAATGGATGCTGCATCAGGCAATCTCGACCTGCAGCAGGTGGCAGAAATACATTCCGAATTTCCGCATCAATATCAATCTTTCCTATGTGCAGGTCATGAAGAGCCGTGTCCTGACGGAGATACTGACAGCGCTGCGCCTGTATGGATTAGAGCCTTCCGCGGTGGGAATTGAGCTGACAGAGAGCGGTTATCTGGATACCAATACACATTTTCAGAAATTGTGGGACGGATTAAAGAAAAACGGAGTGCTTGTCATTTTAGATGATTTTGGAACCGGTTATTCGAATCTGCACTGTCTTGGCGATTTAAGACCGAATTATATCAAGATTGACCGGTCGTTCACATTAAAAGCACTGAATAATCAGTATGAACATGATCTGATGACACAGATCATCACGATGACGCATAAACTTGATCTGACGATCTGTGTTGAGGGAATTGAGACAGAGGATGAATTTGCAAAGATCTCCGAATTAGACCCGGATTATATCCAGGGATTTTTGTTCGGCAAACCACAGCCGGCGGAAGAATTCTATGAGAATCTCATCAAGCCGGCGATTGCCGCCTGCGGTACTCACGAGGTGTCTGCCCAAAGCGTTTCTTAAAAATACGGTTAAAATAAGAAAGATTTTCAAAACCGACTTCCGATGCGATTGCAAGTATCGAGGAGTCGGAGGAGATCAGAAGTCTTGATGCCATGGTGAGCCTGTATTCGTTGAGATAATCGACGAAAGAGGTTCCCATGGTATTTTTAAAATATTTCATAAAATGGGACTGGCTCAGTCCTACTTCATTTGCGATATCTTCGATCGTGATCTTTTCCATATAATTGTTTTCCACATATTTTAAGATCAGTTTCATTTTTTCTAAGGATTTGCTGCGGTCTTTCCCGGATGGTTCCTTTGTGCTGCATTTGTGAAACAAAATATAAAACAGCAGAAATAACTGCCCTTTGATAAAGAGCTGATAACCGGACGGATAAGTTTTACAGATTTCATCGTTTGCGTCGATGCAGGCAGAAATCTCCGCATAGTGTGGACTGTCCGGGGTATATAAAAGCGGCAGAGAGACATTACCGGACAGTAGAGGAACCAGATAGTCCGTGTTGCAGGTATCTGTTTTCTTGGAGATCAGCATGTTTGGATGAAAAATGATATTTTCGTACTCCATGGATTCGGATTCAAACTGACCGATCGAGTGAAGCTGTCCCGGAAGGATCAGTGCGATATCCCCTGCAGAGACCGTGTGCTGTGTAAAATCGACCGTAATCGTGCCGTTTCCTTTTTTTATATAGATAATTTCCATTTCATCGTGCCAGTGCATCGGCACATACCCAAAATCCAGCGGAATTGAACAGAGATAGGTAATATAAGGGAATAAAGGATCGCCATGTAAAATTTTTTCCTGATAGTTTTCATATTCTAAAATATTCATAATGATAGGATTGTACCACTTTTTGAGTCAATATTACAAGAAAAAAGTGATTGCAGAAACTATAATAACATCATAAACAATGATTTTGCGAAAAAAAGCGAAATCAGGACAACAGGAACATGCATAAACATTGGTTGGGGAACATAATGAAAACAGCGCCGGGGGCGCGGAACATGGAGGAAAACATGAAATTACAGGAAATCGTAGCAAACAGATGTGGCAAAGAGATTTCACAGTGCACAAATGAGGAACTTTACTATGCACTGCTTGAGATGACAAAAGGAATGGCAGAAGAAAAAGTCAGCAATCAGGGAAAACGTAAATTATATTACATTTCCGCTGAGTTCCTGATCGGTAAATTATTATCCAACAACCTGATCAACCTTGGCATCTATGAGGATGTGAAAAAACTTTTAGCAGACAACGGCAAGAGCCTTGCAGAGATCGAGGAGGTTGAGCCGGAGCCGTCATTAGGAAACGGCGGACTTGGACGTCTTGCAGCATGCTTCCTTGATTCTATCGCAAGCCTTGGTTTAAACGGTGACGGTGTTGGTTTAAATTACCATTACGGATTGTTCAAACAGGTATTCAAAAATAACCTGCAGAATGAGACACCAAATCCATGGATCGAAAAAGAAAGCTGGCTGACAAAAACAGACGTTACTTACCCGATTCAGTTCGGCGGTTTTACGTTACAGTCCAGATTATATGATATCGATGTGATTGGTTATGAGAATCGTACCACAAAACTTCATCTGTTCGATGTTGAAACAGTAGATGAGAGTTTAGTTGGTGAGGGCATCGATTTTGACAAAGAGGATATTGCAAAGAATTTAACATTATTCTTATATCCGGATGATTCCGATGATAAGGGAAGAATCCTTCGTGTATACCAGCAGTACTTCATGGTCAGCAATGCAGCGCGCCTGATTATTGATGAGACACTTGCAAGAGGCGGAGATCTTCACAAATTAAACGAGTATGCAGTGATCCAGATCAACGATACACACCCAAGTATGGTGATTCCGGAAATGATCCGTCTGTTGATGGAGCGCGGCATCTTAATGGATGAGGCGATCGACATTGTATCTAAGACCTGTGCTTACACAAACCACACGATCTTAGCCGAAGCACTTGAAAAATGGCCGATCCATTTCTTAGAGAAAGCTGTTCCACAGTTACTGCCGATTATTTATGAGTTAAACAGCCGTGTGACAAAGAAATATGATGACAGATCCGTAGCAATCATTGATGATGAGAAACGCGTTCATATGGCACATATGGATATTCATTACGGATACAGTGTCAACGGTGTTGCTTACCTGCACACAGAGATTTTAAAGAATACAGAGTTAAATAACTTCTACAAGATTTATCCGGAGAAGTTTAATAATAAGACAAACGGTATCACATTCCGCCGCTGGTTATTACACTGTGATCCGGAGATGACCGAATTTATCACATCCTTAATCGGACCTGGATTTAAGAAAAACGCAGAAGAGTTAGAGAAACTCGGCGCATATGTAAATGATGAGGAAGTATTAAAGAAACTTCTTGCAGTAAAAGGTACAAGAAAGACAGAGTTAAAGAATTATCTTGCAAAAACACAGGGCATCGAGTTAGATGACAACTCCATCTACGATATCCAGATCAAGAGATTACACGAGTACAAGAGACAGCAGATGAATGCTCTCTATGTGATCCACAAATATTTCGAGATCAAAGCAGGAAAGAAACCGGCACGTCCGATCACCGTTATTTTTGGTGCAAAAGCTGCTCCGGCATATATCATTGCAAAGGACATCATTCATCTGATCCTCTGCTTACAGGAACTGATCGCAAATGATCCGGAAGTCGCACCATACTTAAAAGTAGTAATGGTAGAAAACTACAACGTAACATTAGCTGAGAAACTGATCCCGGCAGCAGATATCCATGAGCAGATCTCCTTAGCTTCCAAAGAGGCAAGTGGAACATCCAACATGAAATTCATGTTAAACGGTGCAGTAGCGATCGGTACTATGGACGGTGCAAACGTTGAGATGCATCAGTTCGTTGGGGACGATAACATTTACATCTTCGGTGAGACATCTGAGCAGGTGATCGAGCACTATGCAAAAGCAGATTATGTTTCCAGAAGCTACTATGACAATGATGAGAACATCAGACGTGCGATCGACTTCATCGTGAGTGATGAGATGATGGCAGTCGGATGCAGAGAAAACTTAGAGCGTCTCTACAATGAATTATTAAACAAAGACTGGTTTATGACATTACCGGATTTCGAGGAATATGTTGCAGCAAAAGAGCGCATCTTTGCAGATTACGAAGACCGTATGGCATGGGCTAAGAAAATGCTTGTCAACATCAGCAAGGCAGGATTCTTCTCATCAGACCGTACCATTGCACAGTACAATGAGGATATCTGGCATTTGTAAGATGCCATGCATCTTGTAAGATGCCATGCATCTTGTAGATGTTGTGTATCTAAAAAATTGAATTACGAATTCTTCCTAAGGGGGACTGCAAACCTGAGAACGGTTTTGCAGTCCCTTTTCTCTGTCAAAGAGTATCTAAAATCAGTCAATGCGATTCAAAACAGAATCGTGTCGTGGTGTATCACCGTTTATCACAGCAAATAAAATATGTGCGGAATGGCTTGAACAAGCTTTGGAGGTTTTATATAATAAAGAAAAGCATTCAAAAGCCATTTCATGTAACAAGGAGAAAGGATTTTTGAATGGCAAAAGAAAACAAAAAAGTAAAGAACAGCGTATTAATTGATTTATTTTATGAGGATGGCTTGCGGACCGGGGAGAGGTCTGGAGAGAAAAAAGGAATACAAAAGGGAATGCAGGAGAAAGAAATTGCACTCATAGTGAAGAAGGTGCGTCGTGGAAAGAATTTACAAACGATTGCAGACGAACTGGAAGAACCGGTTGACGAAGTCAGGAAGATTTATGAGGCTGTAATGAAAGCAGCACCGGATTATGATATAAAAATGATCCGTGAAAGTCTTGCATAAAATAAATAAAAACCAGGAGCAGCCATGACACTTCAACAGTTAAAATATGTGGTAACAGTCGCTGAAACCGGCACGATCACAAACGCGGCAAAAAAATTATATATTTCCCAGCCCAGCCTTACCAACGCGATCCACGAACTTGAAAAAGAAATGAATATCGTTATTTTTCAGAGAACCAACAAGGGTATCGTCCTGTCACGGGAAGGTGAGGATTTTTTAGGATATGCCAGACAGGTGTTAGAACAGGCTGCGATTTTAGAGGATAAATACAAGGGACAGGATGGAGGGAGAACACAATTCTTTTTACTTTTCCGAGGAGATTTTTTCACCTTCGGAGAGAAAGAAAAATATCCGTGTGAGAGACAGGGCAACGCTGTTTAATCTGCTGATCGGGTTAAATGGATATACGGTATGGAGTGGTGTGATCGATAAGAAGTTAAATGGAAAGGATATTATCGCCGTTCCGTTAGCGGACGAGAGTGAGATGCGGATCGGTTACATTATGCATCGAAAGGGAATGACGAGCAGGATCGGAACGGCTTATCTGAATGTGTTAAAAAAATATATGGAACCGGGAATAGGATGATCCTGGTTTCAAAATAATGAAATTGTAAATAAATGATTATAATAGGTTGTCTATAGTTTTAAGCTATGGACAACCTATTCCGGCGTTTCGTCTGACACGCAGCGGTGTAAAACCGGAAACGGATGCGAGCCTTAGAAATATGGTGGAGGCAGCGAAAAAACTGAGGGCAGAACAGGCATAGAAATGGAGTACAGATATGAAAATTTCCGAGATATATACTAAGAAAAAGAAAAGTCTGTCATTTGAAATTTTTCCGGTTTGTAGATGACTGCAGGATTGCGGAAATAAATGTTCCGGTCATTCCGGGAATCATGCCGGTGATCAATGCGGCTCAGATCAGACGGATGGTAACGATGTGTGGAGCTTCTTTTCCGGTACGGTTTCAGAAAATTATTCATAAATATGAGGATAATAAAGAAGCGCTTTTTGATGCAGGAATGTCTTACGCATTAAGTCAGATCATAGATCTGCTTGTGAGTGATATCGATGGAATACATTTATATACTATGAATAATCCACTGGTTGCGAGAAAAATCTGTGAGGGAATCCGGCATATTATATAGGAAAATGGCTGAAATGGCTTTGAATATGCTGTGAGTGGAACATGATTTTATAATATTAGAAAGCTGTGGGCGAAATCAGAAAAACAGAGTCTGGTTTCGCCCGATTTTTTTTTGAAGTTAGTTTACATAATATTAAAAAATGGGTGAATTATAAAAAAATGACGTTAATTCGCCCGTGATTTCCATAATCTTTGGGAGATTAATATTCAAAAATGTGTTTTTTCGCCCAATCGGCAGGTTTAAAGGCAGATAGAGAGAATATTTTGGGTGAAAATCTTAAAATATATGAGAGATTCATCCATTTCTATAAAAATCCATAAGAAATCTCTACAATAAAAAGCAAAGAATGTCTTGACATATATAGACTATCTATATAATATATATGCATAGACAGTCTATATATAGTAAAGCGAACAAAAATAAAGCGGGAAAACGAGGGAGGATTCATATGTTAAATAAATCACTGATCCAGGGCAGCCTTTCCATGCTGATCCTGCGTCTTTTAGATGAAAAAGACATGTACGGGTATGAGATGATCGAGACACTGCGCAGCAGATCGGAAAATGTATTTGAGTTAAAGGCAGGGTCACTTTACCCACTTTTACATACGTTAGAGGCAAATAATCTGGTCACTGCCTACGAGGATGATGCAAGCGGAAAAACACGCAAATATTACCACATTACCAGAGAAGGCAGACGCATTTTAAAAGAGAAAAAAGAAGAGTGGAACACTTATGCCGCAGCAGTCACCAATGTGCTCTCCTGCAGGGGAGCGGAGGCGTGTGTCTGAAAACCAGAGAAAACTGTATTTGGATTATATAAAAATATTGGAATAACACAGAAAGATATTGAGGCAGCAAGATGTTGGAATGATGCATAAAAATATTGGGGCAATAAAATTTTGGAACAACGCAGGAAAATGTTGAAAAAATACATAAAAAATACGAGAACAAACGAAATGCGAAAAAAGGGAAAGGAAACATATTCATGGAATACACAGAATATATGGAAACTCTGAAAGAGCAGATCCAGAATAAACGTGCAAGATCGCTTGTGGCAGAAGAGATCCGGGGACACATCGAGGAACAGGCAAAAGAGTATCAGGCGGAGGGCATGAGTAAAGAGGATGCAGAGAGAGAGGCCGTGCGGCAGATGGGCGATCCGATGGAGACCGGCTGTGCCTTAAACCGTATCCACAGACCGGCATTTCCATGGAAACTTTTTGTGCTGGCGGTTCTTTTAAAGAAAAAACTTCCGGGGTCTAATGTATTTAAGGCTATTTATTTTATGCCGATTGCAATGGCTACTTCTATTATTACTGCCATTTTCAGAATTATCATGGACCCTACAAACGGAGCGTTAAATCAGTTTCTGAGAGCAATTCATTTAAACGGATTTGCAGTAAACTGGTTGGGAGATCCTAAGATTGCACTGGTTTCAGTTATTATTGTAAATATTTTTCAGTGGATGGGATTTTCTATGATTACCTATTATGCAGGGCTGATGAGTTTACCGGATGATGTGTATGAAGCTGCAAAAATTGATGGAGCGGGATTTTGGAGAACAACTTTCTCCGTGACACTTCCGATGCTGAAAGGAACTACAAATGTATTAATAATTCTTGGCATCGTAGGTTCTCTGAAAACGTTTGATATTGTAAAACTTCTTACCGGTGGTGGACCTGGAAGATCCACGACAGTTATGAACACTTATCTGTATGAGAAAGCATTTAAAGATTTTAACGCCGGAGGTGCGGCATCCATAGGTGTGGCAATTCTGATTATTGCTATGGTGATGTCATTCCTGCAGGTGAAATTCGGTAAGGAGGACTAAACGATGGGAAAAAAGAAGAGAGCAAAATCAACGGTTTTCACTTATCTGGTTTTAATAGTATGTGCAGCGATCTGGATTCTTCCTTTAGTGATTGCATTGACAAAATCGTTTACAATTAACGGCTTTGGAAATTATGCATATGTGTTAAGCTATAAAAAAATCAGTTATTTTAAGGTTGTATTTAATAGTTTGTTTATCGGAGTTACAACGGCTGTTGTTGTTACAGCTATTACGGCATTGGCGGCATTTGCATTTTCAAAAATGAAATTTCCGGGCAGTAAAATAATTTATGGAATGATACTTGCATGTCTGGCTGTCCCGGTAGCTGCTGTAACAAGTCCTTTATTTGCAACAATTAAAAATTTAAAGTTATTGGATACACATTTTGGAGTGATTCTCCCATTGATTGCATTTAATGCACCGATGATGTTACTGATGATAAAGAATTATTTTGATACGATACCGGATGAATTGATCGAAAGTGCAAGAATAGATGGAGCAACAACATTTTGTATATGGAGAAAATTCATGGTTCCATTGAGTGTACCGATGATCGCAAATGTACTGGTACTTACTTTTATTTATTCATGGAATGATTATCTGGTTCCGCTTCTTGTAATGCGGAGTGAAGATAATTATACAGTTACATTGGCAGCGCAGTATTTTATGTCGAGTACATATCAGAGTCCGGTAGATGTAGCACGTATTTATGCTGTTATGATTTTGTTGGCATTGCCATCAATTCTGGTTTATCTGGTAAGTCAGAAATTCCTTGTATCAGGTATTACCGCAGGC
>OGNM01001564.1_pt1 | contig 9656 bp, 8 predicted proteins | sample 1573441 | NCBI WGS metagenome assembly OGNM01 (sample SAMEA2581915, study PRJEB24529) | metagenome | biome: Human gut stool | place: China | collected 2011
GGTGTTTCAGGCTGAGCTGCTGAAGGCGGCGCTCCAGTCGGCGGTGATCGCCGAGGTGTCTCTGACGGACGACTGCTCCGCTGTGGAGCGGCTGGGCAAGGAGGTCTATCTCACCGCCGGGGATCCGGAGAACATCAAAATCACTACGCCGCTGGACCTGCGTCTGGCGGAGGCCATTCTGGCCGAGAGGAGGAAACAGGCATGACAGGACTGCGGGTAGGACACGGGTACGACGTCCACCGTCTGGCACAGGGGAGGCCTCTGATCTTAGGCGGTGTTACCATCCCGTGGGAGAAGGGGTTGGACGGCCACTCCGATGCGGACGTGCTGACCCATGCGGTGATGGATGCCGTGCTGGCCGCTTACGACAAAACAAAGGAAATGGGAAAGGGTTAATGGAATCATGCGCATCGTTGTGAAAGTGGGCACCTCCACATTGGCATACCCCACCGGGCGGTTGAACATCCGCCATGCAGAGGAACTGGTCAAGGTATTGAGCGATTTAAAGAACGAGGGTCACGAGGTCATTCTGGTGTCCTCCGGCGCTATTGGCATGGGCGTGGGCAAGCTTTCGCTGCCTGCACGCCCCAAGGATACCACCACCAAGCAGGCCTGCGCTGCCGTGGGGCAGTGCGAGCTGATGTACACCTACGACCGGCTGTTCAGTGCCTACGATCACACGGTAGCGCAGATCCTGCTTACCGGCGTGGACGTGGAGCACACCGAGCGCCGGGTGAACATCCAGAACACCCTGACCCGTCTGCTGGAACTGGGTGCACTGCCCATCATCAATGAAAATGATAGCGTTGCCACCGATGAGATTACCTCCATTGGCGACAACGACACGCTGGCCGCTATTGTGGCCTGCTGCTGCAAGGCCGACTTGCTGGTGCTGCTGAGCGACATCGACGGCCTGTACACTGCCAACCCCCACACCCACCCGGATGCGGCACTGATCCCGCTGGTGGAGGAGATCACCCCGGAGGTGATGGCGCTGGCAGACGGTGCAGGCTCTGCACTGGGCACCGGCGGCATGGCAACCAAGCTGCGGGCTGCCCGCATGGTGACCGGCAGCGGTGCAGATATGGTCATTGCCAACGGCGCACACCCGGAACTGCTGTATGATATCGCTGCGGGCAAGCCCATCGGCACCCGCTTTGCCGGGCACAAGCAGCCCACACTGTCCACACAGGAGGTTTGAGCTATGACCACACAGGAAATTCTGGAAGCCGCCCGCGGGGCAAAGGCTGCGCTGGCACTGGCTGATGGCACCAGCCGCGCACAGGCACTGCACAGTATGGCTGCGCAGCTGTGCAGCCCGGCAAACATGACGGCTATCCTTGCCGCCAACGCCGACGATATGTCCGCCGCAAAGGGACATATCAGCGAGGTGATGCTGGACCGTCTTGCCCTGACCGAGGAGCGCATCCGCGCCATGGCAAAGGGCATTGAAGAGGTCGCTGCCCTGCCCGACCCGGTGGGCCGGGTGCTGAAGCGGGTGGAGCGCCCCAACGGACTGGTAATTGAAAAGACCGCCGTGCCCATGGGCGTGATCGCCATCATCTACGAGAGCCGCCCCAACGTGACCAGCGACGCCGCCGCCCTCGCCATCAAGAGCGGCAACGTCTGCGTCCTGCGCTGCGGCCGGGAGGCCTGGCGTTCGGCCCACGCCATCGTGGAGGCCCTGCGCCGCGGCCTGATGGAAAATGGTCTGCCGGAAGCCGCCGTCTCCCTCATCGAGGACACCACCCACGCCTCCGCCAACGCACTGATGACGGCCGTTGGTTTTGTGGACCTGCTCATTCCGCGCGGCGGGGCCGGGCTCATCCGGGCCTGTGTGGAGAATGCCAAGGTTCCCTGCATCCAGACCGGCACCGGCATCTGCCACGTCTTCGTCGATGACTCTGCCGACCAGGCTCAGGCGCTTGACATCATCGAAAACGCCAAGGCCAGCCGCCCCAGTGTCTGCAACGCCGAGGAAGTCTGCCTTGTACATTCCGCCATTGCAGCGGAGTTTCTGCCCAAGCTGGCTCGGCGTCTTGGCCCGGCCCGCGTGGCGCGGGGCCTGCACCCGGTCGAACTGCGGCTGGATGAGCGGGCGGCGGCTGTCATTGACGGCACCCCCGCCGGGCCGAAGGATTTCGATACCGAATTTCTCGACTACATTCTGGCCGTCAAGGTCGTGGACAGCGTGGAAGAAGCCATCGACCACATTGCCGAGCACTCCACCGGCCACAGCGAGGCCATCCTGACCCGGAACGAGGCCCATGCCGCCCTCTTCACAGCAGCCGTGGACAGTGCAGCGGTCTATGTCAACTGCTCCACCCGCTTCACCGATGGCGGCGAGTTCGGCCTGGGCTGTGAGATGGGCATCTCCACCCAGAAGCTCCACGCCCGCGGCCCGATGGGGCTGCAGGAGCTGTGCAGCTATAAGTACATCATCCATGGAGATGGACAGGTGCGGTGAAAACCTCTCAGTCATTGCTTCGCAATGCCATTTGTACATTTGTTTTCTTCTATGGACTGTTTTTTCATCAAAAACAGTTTCGTTCGATGGTTCGAATGTATCTTTCGTCTTTGTCGATGGTTGCATCCAAGTTTTCGCTGTTCTCCACAAAACAAAAGTCGTACTTCCGGGTAGAAAATCGTAAAAAAGACGATTTTTCTCTTGACAAGGCCCATTTTGGTGCGGTACAACTAGAGTGGAAAGTTTGGAACAAATGCTGTGGGTTGAATGTTTCAAATTTGAAATTGTACGTCTTGCAAGTCCAATTCAAAAAAGTGTTCGTCCGCAACCAGACACTGAGACAAAGGAGAGTGTGAATTATGACCATCGCGATCCTCGCACATGATTCCCGCAAAGAACTCGCGCTTCAGTTCTGCACCGCGTACAGCGGCATTCTTTCCCGCAACACGGTCATCGCCACCGGCACCACTGGTCGTATGCTGAACCAGGCCACCGGCCTGCCAGTCCATTGCTACCTCTCCGGGCGGCTGGGCGGCATCCAGCAGATCACGGCGCGTGTCGCCTGCGACGAAGTCGATCTGGTGCTGTTCTTCCGCGACCCGCTCAAGACGGACAGCGGTAACTTCATCGAGCAGAACCTGCTCCGCCTGTGTGACATGCACAGTGTACCCATCGCCACCAACATTGCAACCGCCGAAGTATTGCTGCGCGGTCTGGATCAGGGCGACCTGGACTACCGCGAGGGGATGCACCCCGCTCTTGTGGAGCCGGTCGTTCCGGTTTCCCGCGCCGTGTGCTGAGGCAGACCGGCTTTTTGATTTGTGTATAGAGGGAAAAAACAGCGCCACAGAGGGCTTTGAACCTTCTGCGGCGCTGCTTTTTTGAATTTGATTTCCGGGGAAATCCGCCTTACTCCAGACCAGCCATCTGCTTGACGGCCTTCATGGCGAAGGTCAGGGTGCGGCCCATGGCCACGCCTGCCATCAGGCAGGGGTAGTTGTTGGCAAAGAAGCTGCCGGACATATCGCCGGTGATGTACAGGCCGGGCATGGGCTTATTGTCGTTGTCCAGAGCCTGACCCTTCTCGTTGATGGCAATGCCCTGCTCGGTGGTCAGCAGAGAGGCACCCAGCCAGCAGCCATAGAACGGAGCCTTGCGGATCGCGCTCAGGCGGTATGCGGGCTTGCCGAAATCGGTATCCTCCTGGGCATCGTACAGCGCATTGTAGCGCTCGACGGTGGCGAGGAAGGTCTCCTTGGCGTCACCGGTGAAGCCAAGCTTGTCGGCCAGCTCCTCGATGGTGTCGGCCTTGAAGAAGCAGCCTTCCGTTTCTGCATTCTCCATCTGCTTCTTGATATAGTCCTCGCCTGCGTTGCGGGTCTGTGCGGAGCAGCCGATGGTGTGGAAGCGCTTGACGTCTTCCAGAATGTTGGCGTCGCAGATCTGGGCATACACACGGCCCGGCTGGTGGGCAGCGGCATAGACGATGTCGTTGTAGGGGCAGCTTTCGTTGGCGAAGCGCTCACCGTTGCGGTTGACCTTCAGGAACGGCTGCGTGCCGGGGTTGTACTGCTTGATCTTGCCGGGGAACGCCTTGCCGCCAAACGCATTCTCACTGTCAACATAGCCTCCATCCACGCCGGGAGCCACGATGCCGCGGTCGAACAGCATGGGGGCAGCTTCCTTGTCCAGATTTGCACCGGCCCAGACGGCGGCACGGATGCCGTAGCCCTTATCGGACGGAGAGTAGGAACATGCGGTGGTGACGGAGGTGCCCAGCGGGTCCAGCTGCTCCATCATGTAGGGGTTGCCGGGGAAGCCGCCGCAGGCCAGCAGAACGCCCTGATTGGCGTTGTAGCGGATGAAATGGTCATCCTCGGTGCTCTGGGCGATGATGCCGGTGATGCGGCCGGAGGAATCCTTTTCGATTTTGGCGAGGCTGGTCTTGAAGTCGATGCCGTAGCCCAGCTCCTCGATGTACTGCTGCAGGGCCTCGTTGCGCTGCAGGCCGGAAGCGGACTCGCTGGCACGGTAGTTGTGCTCCTGCACCGGGTAGAGGTAATCGGTGTTGTGCTCGGCGTTCTCGGCAGGCCATTCCGCCTCATCGCCGGAGGTGAACTCGCATTCCCAGCCGAACTTGTCTTCCAGAATGCTGCGCATGAAATCGTGCATCGCAGCAGACTCATTGATCCAGGTCCTGACGACCCGCTGGTCGCACTTGCCGGAAGCATAGCGGGAGATCTCGCTCAGCAGCTTGGCCTTGTCGGTCGCAGGGGCACCGGCAGCCTTGGCGGCAGCGGAATCAATGGCACCGTACCAGTGGCGGGTATCCTGCACGGCCGCATTCTGCTCGATGATGCGGAAGTTCAGGCCGTTGGCGGCTGCATAAGCAGCTGCGAACATGCCGCCGTTGCCGGCACCGACGATGAGGATGTCGGTGTCCACGGTCTCGGTGATGGCAGCCTCGTCGATGTCCGGCTCCTTGCCCAGCCAGTCGGTCTCGTCGCCGGTAGGCAGCTGAACGCTGGACACGGTGGCTTCGCCCTTGGCCTGTGCAAAGCAGCTCTTGGCTGCCTTCATGACGGCATCGGAGGTCACGGTAGAACCGGACACGCCGTCGATCTCGGCAGAACCGGCAGCGAGCAGCTGCTCCTTGAGCTGGTCGGCTGCGGCGGCACCATAGGAAGCGGTCTCGCCGGAGGTATCGACGACCACGTTGGTGACAGCGCTGTCGGAGAAGGTCATCGTGACCTTGACGGTCGAGGAGATGCCCTCTGCCGTGCCCTCATAGGTGCCGGGGATGTAGGTGCCGGATGCGGCAGAAGCGGCGGTGGAGGAGCTTGCAGAGTTGCAGGCAGCCAGAGCACCGGCCGTGACGCCGGACATGGCAGCAGCGGCAGCGATCTTCAAAAAGCCTTTGCGCGAGATCTTGTTCATTGCGGGGTTCCTTTCTTCTTTTCTTCGTGTGTTCTTCATTTGCCTTCCAATGCTTCTTCGGTCTGTGCAGTGTGTGCCTGCGCAGACTTCGTTCGATAATAATTTAACACAAAGTTTCGCCCCTGTCTTTTAAGATTTGTTAAGCATCTCCGCCGTTTCTCTGCTTTGGAACGTCGATTTTGCACTTCGTTTGTCAAATAACGGTCAAATTCAGGCAAAAAATGCGCCCACCGCTTAAGTTTCCTTAAACAATGGGCACATTCCGCTTAACGATCCTTCAGGTTTTGGCGCAAGTCAAAGCTCCGGCTGGCCATCCGGCCGGAACACATACCCCTTCCCCCAGACATTTTTCAGGTAGATGGGCTTTGCCGGGTCCGGCTCGATCTTGCTGCGCAGATTGTGGATGTGCACCTGCACCGTGCGCACGTCGCCGAGGCTTTCCTTGCCCCAGATCTTCTGATACAGCTCGTTGGCCGTAAAGAACGTGTTGGGGTAGCGGACGAAAAGGGAGAGGATGCGGAACTCCATGTCGGCCAGATGGATGCTCCGGCCGTCCTTCTCGACGCAGTGGCTGTTGGAGTCCAGCGTAAAGGCCGCGCAGTGGTAGCCGTTGACGCTGGGCTCGGCGGCGTCCATCTGCACCCGGCGGATGTTCGCCATGATGCGGGCCAGCAGCACCTTGTGGTTGTAAGGCTTGGCCAGAAAGTCGTCGCCGCCCAGCTCCAGCGCCCGGACCACCGTGTCGGTATCGTCCAGACAGGACGTAAAGATGATGGGGCAGTGATGCCAGCTCCGCAGCCGCTGGCACAGGTCCATGCCGTTGGTGTCCGGCAGAAGGATGTCCATCAGGATGACATCGAAGTTCTCGCGGGCATGGCTCAACGCCTCGCCGCCGGTCTCCGCACAGACCACTTCATAATTCTGCTGGCTGTTCAAAAAGTAACGGGTCGTGTCCCGGATCACGGGATCGTCCTCCACCAGAAGCACACGGATCATTCCTGTTCGCTCTCCCCTTTTTCGAAAAACTTTGCTATACTAGGGCTAGTATACCTTATTTTACGGGCTTTCTCAACTGTTTTTCCGGAAGTTCCGTTCATTCGGGGAGGTCAACCATGAAAACCAAACATCTTCTCACTGCACTGAGCGCGGTGGTGCTGGCACTGGGCATCGCGCTGGCCGGCATCTGGTACAACGCCCAGCTTCCGCCGCTGGAACCAGGCACCGCCGCCAGCGGACAGGATTTCGAAGTCCTCTTTCAGGAATGGGCCAGGGCCTTCCCGGACGAAGGCTCCGATGCGCGCATCATCCGCACGACCTTGCAGTGGATGGCCATCACGGTCTTCTGCACACTGGCGGCGACCGTGCTGGCACTGCACCACTACAAGCCGCAGCGGGAGCTGGGATATTTCCTGCTCTATCTCGTCATCCTCATCGCCTGGGCGGCTACAGTCATCCGCTTGCCGGAGCGGGGCAGCGGTATGGTGCTGTTTCTGCGGCGGGGGTATTTTTCCCTCACGGTGCTGGCCCCCATCTGGCTCAGTGCGGCGCTGACCGGCATGGCCCCCAGGACCAGACAGCAGAAGTCCCTCTCGCTGGCACTGACGGCCGGGTATGTTCTGCTCTCCCTCAGCACCTGCCCGCCGGTGCGGGCCATCGGGCTGCTGGGCGGCATGGCCTACTGCATCGGGCTGCTCATCGCGGCCTACTGGCGGGGAGACCGCGCGGTGCTGCTCCTCCTCTTCCCCTGTGCGGCAACGGTCGGCCTGCGTGTGCTGGTCATTCTGCCGGGGCTGGAGCTTCCCTTTTTCTCAGAGAGCATCCGCTTCTATGTGATGCGGTGTGCCCGCATCTACGACATCCCCTTCACCTTGGGCTGCATGACCTTCGTCTGCCGCCGGTTCGCCCTGCAATTTGACCGCACCGAGCAGCTGGCGCGGGAGCTGGACCAGCGTGTGGCCGACCGCACCCGCGCCCTGACCGAGGAGACCGAGGCCCGCAAGAGCATGATGCTGAACATCTTCCACGACCTGCGCAGCCCGCTGTTCGCAGTATCCAGCGGGCTGGACACGCTGGAAGCGGCCCCGGAGGCCCTGCCTGCCCTCCTGCCCGCTTTGCAGCAGCGGATGCGCTTTCTGCGGCGGCTGACCGAAGACCTCTTCCTTGCGGCCAAGCTGGAACAGAAACAGGTCCTGCTGAACGAAGACCGCGTTTCCCTGAGCGAGGCCGCGCAGGCAGTCTGTGAGAACTGTCGGAGCGAAGCGGAGAACAAGGGCGTTGCCCTTTGCGCACAATTCGACGCCGAATTGCCCGTCTGGGGCGATGCGGTGCGGCTGCAGCAGATCTTGCAGAATCTCGTGACCAACGCCATCCACTACACCCCTGCGGACGGCACCATCACCGTCCACAGCTGGGAGGCGGAGGGTTCTGCTCTCGTCTGCGTGCAGGACACCGGCTGCGGCATTGCCCCGGAAGACCAGGCCGCCGTATTTGACCGCTACTTCCACACCACGGCCAACACCAAGCACGACTCTACCGGCCTCGGCCTGACCATTGCGCAGGAGCTGGCCCGCTTACATCATGGCGAGATCCTGCTGGAAAGCGAAGTGGGCAAAGGCAGCTGCTTCACGCTGAAGCTGCCCCTGCTCGCGGACTGAACAAAAAATGCTCTGCCAGAAAAAACAGAGCATTTTTTGCGGTTGAAGATTGATTTATGCCAGCGGGTCCCACAGCTTCATGGGCAGAGGTTCCTGCGCCAGCAGGGCGCGCTGGGCATCACTCAGCAGGCTCTTGCGGACGGTGACCTGATAGACGTTGGCCTGGAACCACTTCTCGCTGCCGATGTAGTAGCCCTTCTGGCCGGACTCCTCGCCCCAGCTGTTCTCGATCTTCCAGCGGTTGGCGGTGCCGTTCTCGTCCAGATTGACGCCGCAGAACATCATGCAGTGGTTCATGGTGCTGTCGCGGGTGAGCAGACGCTCCGACTTGGTCATGCCAAAGGTCAGGCCGCCCAGCACCTCGCCGTACTGGAAGCAGTCGGGGTCCCAGTAGCCGTTGGCGCGGTCGCCGGCCGGGTGGCAGTCACAGCTGAACATGACGCCCTCCCCGGCCTGCAGCTGGCGGATGGTCAGGTCTTCCAGCTCCTCCTGCGAGAGGTTGAGCCAGAACATGCCGTCCTCGACCACATCCCCCATAAACGGCTGGCAGTAGGTGCGGTTGACTGCGTGGATGGGCGACGCGATGATGACGGCATAGTCGTCGAAGTCGCTGCCGACGTACTTGTCGAGGAACTGCTTCGGGGTCAGGCCGCGGTCGCAGTGGTAGACCTTGTCGGTATCGGTGTACTCGAAATCGAAGGTCTTGGGCGGCTGGCCGTAGAGGATGCGCAGAGCGTTGTAGATCTCTGCCAGCATCTCCTCGCGGCGGGCCGAGGGGTCTTTGCCTTCGCGGACAAGGGCGCGGAGCTCCAGCGCATCCTCGCGCAGCTTGCGGTTCAGGATGGGCAGGTACTTGGCCGTGCCGGTGGAGTGCACCGTCTCCGGCATCACCCAGGAGGGCACGACGCCGTACTTTTTGATGAGGCTGACCGCCATATCCCACTGGCCGCCATCGGGCAGCGGGTTTCCCAGCAGAGTGAAGGTCTCGCGGTCGTCCAGTTCCTGCGCGGCAAAGTGAAGGATGTTCTCAAAGAAGAGGTTTGCCTTTTCCAGCTTGTCGTAGAAGGCCAGATAGGTGGGCGAGATGGAGAAATCCTCCAGTTTGCACTGCTGGATGACCCGCTCGCGCAGGACGTTCAGGGTGGAGAACATCCAGCAGCGGCCGCTCTGCTTCTGGTTGGTGATGTTGCTGGTCTGGACCAGAACGGAGAAATCCATCTGCAATCTGGCTGCGGCAGCGGGCACAAAGGCGGCATCCGGCAGAGCCGTGCGGGAGATGGCATTGGACATCACCTGCAGCTCCGGGCGGGCCGCATAGCCCTGCTCAAAACGTGCCAGCATTTCAGCGTCAATGGGAGTTACCTTGTTCATTGGTTTCACACTTTCTTCTTTTACCGCCCGGCCCGCTGCGCCCATGGAACGAAGCAGGCTGGAATCGTTGCGTCAACGTTCTCCAAAGTAAGCGTTCTGCACGGCCAGCAGCACACCGGCGCGGCTGGCTGCAAAGTTCAGACCGCCCTGCAGATAGCAGGTGTAGGGTTCCCGCAGCGGGCCGTCGCAGGAAAGCTCGATGGTGCTGCCCTGCGTAAAGCTGCCGC
>OGNM01001569.1_pt1 | contig 9632 bp, 10 predicted proteins | sample 1573441 | NCBI WGS metagenome assembly OGNM01 (sample SAMEA2581915, study PRJEB24529) | metagenome | biome: Human gut stool | place: China | collected 2011
CACTGCTCAATAAGAGCTTTGTCTATTCTCTGATCCACGTCAATGTATCGCTGTGTAGTTGCCACACTGCTGTGCTGCAGGAGCTTCTGCACTAACACAATATCATAATTGTTCTGCCGATATATCTCGGTCGCAAAATACTTCCTGAAGGAATGGGAGCCGATAGGCTCCTCATATCCGAGATAATCCACGACTTTCTTGAGATATTTCTGCACCTGGCGCTCACCCAAAGAAAACATCTTCTGTTTCTAAATAGAAAGCTTGATTTTATAGGCTTTTTGGAGAGTCTTTGGAGAAATCCGAAGACTCTCCTATTTTTTATAAAAGTACATGTGGACGAGGTATGTTATACTCCTAATAAGAGGAACATCTGTTCTTGAAAGGAGTATGACTATGGGCGATGTATTAATTAAAGCAAGAACTCATAACAGTGGTAAAGTAGTATATGAATATCGGTTTGAAGTTGCTTCTATAGATGGCAAACGTCAATGGAAGTCTAAATCTGGCTTTGCTACAAAAAGAGAAGCTAGGGAAGCTGGTAAGATAGCACAGCAAGCATATGAACATGTGGGACAAGTTGTTGAACCTTCAGATATAAATAGTTTACCAGAAGATGAAAAGACAGATCAAAAACTTGTCCGAAAACGATCATCTGAACTTGGAGAACAACTAGGCAAAACATTTATATAAGGAGGTAGCAAAATGCCATTTGTAGAAATCAATGTAAAAAATGAAATTGAAAAGCAAAGACAAAATAATCCAGAATTTAAAAAGGCATGGGATGAATCCCGTGCCGAGTATAAGCTCATAGGTGAAATGATTTCTTTACGGAAACAAGAAAATATAACGCAAAAGGAATTAGCCTCATTAACTGGAAATAAACAACAGGTAATTTCACGGATTGAACGGAAAGAAAGTATTCCGACAATAAGAGCATTTAGTCATATACTTGATGCTTTAGGATATGAGTTACGTATTGTAAAAAAGAAATCAGTATAAGCAAATAAGTGTAGTGTTATCAATAGCACCCAACGGAAATTAAAAATCTGTTAGGTGCTATTTTTATGCAATGACAAAGGCATATGAAAATAAAAAGGCAAATGTGTTTCAAGTGTAGAATGGGGAAAAGATGGTTTGCCAGTGGAAAAATTGTTGAATTGGCTCAAAATGAATGATATAGTATAGTCAGAGTTTGTGGAAAATTAAAAAAGAGGAGGATTAAAATAATGATTAAAAAAATTGCTATTATACCATATGTAACTAATGGAAGAAATTCGCAGGTGGGATGTGACGGACATTTTAATATTTTTAAAAAAAAGAGAAGTACTGTATTAAAAGAAAATTTGCAGTCCGCACTTGCATCAAAAAACCAGGAAGTGGAAGTTGTTATTGATGTTAATCATGGAGATTTACAATTTCTAAAACGTGAAGGAGTAAACTTGTTTTTGATTCCAGAAGATATTGCAAGTTATATGGACTATAGCGGTATTAATATGGAAGAATGTTTTCAGTTAACACACGATGAATATGAAAACGGAAATGTAGATAGAATCGTGAAATATATAGAGAAAAATTGAAAAATAGTCGTTTCTGAAATAATTAATTTATTCAATAAGGAATATTTCAGAAACGCCTTTTTTGATTTAATTTCAAATTATTAAATTTAGTTAAAAAATCTTTTTAACATGTGATTAGTGAAAGGATAGCATAAATCTTAAAAAAACCCCTTTTTGCACCTTGTAAATTACATTACTTGTCCAAAGTGATACCTGCCATTGAGTGGGTATTTTTCCCACATTGTCAGAGAAAACGCTGAGAAAGGAAACTTGGAGTAGGAACGGACTTGGAAAAAGAAATAAAATTTGGAGGAAAAGGAGCAATATTGGCAAAGAGCCTTACAATTACAAGTCCTAGTGGTGAAACACATACAGTTAGTTGGGGAAAAGGAAATGTAACGACAACCAACTTGTTCATTGCAGAAAAAGCAGCAGGTACATGGTCTGTGTATATGACGGGAACTAATATTGCGTCGCCAAATCTTGGCTCGGCATTTATTGGAGGTACAAAATATTCATCTGTAAAAATGAAAGTATCTTATATTTTAGAAGATTAAAATTATACAGTGCATTGGATAGTTATAAGTTGCTTATGGAGAATACCAAATAATGTAAAAATATTGGATTCCAGAATATGTTTGACATTGTGACAGGGAGATTAGGAGTTGTTCTGATTTTTCTGTTATTTTATGTCTTGCTGAGAAATTGTAATAAAAAAATTCGTTGAAATTATATGGTATAATTTGTATAAAGGTATAGATAGCTTATTTAAATGTTATATAGAAAGAGAGGAAAGTAGTTATGTTAAAAAGTGCAATATATTGTAATGTTTTTATATTGTTAATAATGTCAATATTTTTTTTAACAAGAATTTTTATGAAGAATAGTGATTTAAAGAAATTAAGAAAACTCATAATTATATATATAATATTTAATTTCATTAGTTTTTATTTATGTGGTAGTGAAATAGTAGATATAGGTTGGGACTTTATATTTTTATTTCCAATTTCTATAATATCATTCATCATTCATATAGTAAGTATTTGTTGTATAAATAGAAAAATAAAAAAATAAAATAATACTGATTATAATATTTTAAGTATCAAAAAATATATCATTTTAAGTATAATTCCTGTTATTGTTTTTATAATTCCTTATGTGTATGAATTATATGTAATAAATAACTGTAATTATTTATTAAAATACAACTATCAAACTGGAATTATACAATCTGATGATACCTATATTGCTATTATAAATAATAAACCTGTAACAATAACTTTACAGAAAAATTTATTTAATAGAAAAGGATTTTCTGCTAAAAAATTAAATTATAATATTATATATACTAATGGTGTTGAAATATCAACAAGAGATTCAAGCTATAATAAAATAATTGTAGAGAACGAAGATATAAAAAAATAGCATTAGATGCAAAAGAAAGATGTCCTTCTGCCAGAGGAGCTTTCATAGACTACTTTTCAGAAGGAAATTATGCTATTATTGGACTTACGTTAGAAGAAACTTATGGCAGCCAATTAGGAGAATACTTTTATTATGATAATACGTATATCCAAAGTATAAATACTCATGGCAGTTTAGAATCTATAAATTATTATAAATAATTGTATCAAAGAGCAAAAACAGAGGATTTATTTATAGCATTAATTTATTATGGAACAAGCTTATTGTTTATTGTTATAGGAAATTACCTGCCAAAGATTAAGCAGAACAATACGATAGGAATCAGAATCGTATGGACATTGCAGTATGAAGAAAACTGGAATGCAACTCATAGCTTTAGTGGAAGGATATGGAGGGCATCAGGTATTTTATGTATGCTTTGCACATTACATTTGATAAAATCTGTGAGTAAAGAAGCTTGCATAAAAGCTAAGTAAGTTATTAATAAAATTGTGTAATTTATTTCTCATGGAAATTCATCTCCTTTCTGTTTACGATGTCATTATAGAATATGAAAACTAATATTACTTGCCAAAATAAAAGAATATATAGTCAAAAGTTGCTTAATACAGTGACAGGGTAAAATATCCTGCAATACTGCCATTGGTCAGTTTATTTATGCAATTTAATATTGGAATATTTTACAACTATGACACAAGTATGCAACATAATAAACGAATGCTTTTGATAGAGTAATGATACACAATATCAGTTACAAAGAAGCAGGAGGGTAGAAAGTGGACATGACACAAAATAAATGTTGCAGACATGGGGCAAATTTACGTCGAAGGAGACGCAGGCGCAGAAAAATACTGCGTTCTATCATATTTTCCTGTAGTATCATAGCTGTGGCTGTATTTGTGGCTGTTGGAAGCCGTATGATAACATCCGGCGATGGCGGGACAAATAGATATGATGTTGAAGCCGGAAACAATACATATAATAATGCTGTTATAGAAAATAGCAAAATCTCTGAAAATAATAAGATACAAAATGAACAGTCAATGCTTGATGATATAATGAACAGTACCCAATATCCAAAACAGCTACAGGAGCTTGCTTTAAAGAATGAAGAGGCACTTGAGTTTGTGTATGATTATCCGACGGAACATGTGAAGGAACACACAATTGACTTGACAGAAGAAGCGTCTATGGATAGTGTTCCGTTATTTGTGCAGTGGGATAAACGCTGGGGCTACGAAAAATATAGCGGCAATTTCTTTGCAGCAAGCGGATGCGGTCCCACTACACTTTCGATGGTAGTGGTTTATCTGACGCACAATAGGGAGGCATCACCTATTGCAGTAGCAAAGTATTCAAAGGAAGCCGGTTACAGTGTGGATGGATCGGGAAGTTCATGGACGCTTATAAGTGAAGGCTGCAGGCACTACGGCGTAAAAGCAAAGACAGTGGCGCTGGATGAGAGCAGAATGAAGGCAGAGCTTGATGAAGGACATCCTATTGTGGTAAATGTAGGACCGGGAGATTTTACAGATACAGGACATTTTATGGTTATAACAGGCTACGATGATGAAGGATTTTCAATAAATGATCCAAACAGCATTGAAAAAAGTGGCAAAAGGTGGTTATTCAAAAATATATCATCTCAGATTAGAGCTGTCTGGAGTATGTATGTGTGAGAATATATTTGTATAAGTGCCGGTAAAACATCCTATTATTGAGTTAAATAACAGGGTGTTTTTTACAACTATGACACATCTTTATGCTATAATAATTTTATCATAATCATAGAAGAGGAGCAGCTTATGACCAGTATTCTCATAGTGGAAGATGACAACGACATAAATAATTTAATATGCAACACCCTGAAGGCAGAGGGATATCAATGCGAAAGAGCGTTTGATGGCAAGGAAGGGGCGGACAAAATTGAACAGAACAGATATGATCTGCTGCTGCTTGATATTATGCTTCCTGAGATAAATGGTTATGAATTGCTTGACTATGTCAGGAGAATTGGGGATACTCCGGTCATAATAATATCTGCCATGGGACAGGTGGATGAAAGGATACGCGGGCTTCGTATGGGCGCGGATGATTACATATGCAAACCATTTCAGATAGGGGAGCTGCTTGCGAGAGTGGAAACCGTATTAAGGCGCACTCAGCGCATGGCAGAGCGTCTGGAAATAGAGGATGTAGCTATAGATCCTAAATCACGTACAGTGACAAAGGCAGGTGAGCAGGTAGAGCTCACAGTAAAGGAATTTGATCTGTTGTATGAGCTTATGAAGAATAAGAATGTTGCACTCAGCAGGCGCAGGCTTTATGAACTTGTATGGCAGGAGGAGTATACCGGGGAGACAAGGACACTGGACTCACATGTACAAAGACTAAGGAAAAAGCTTGATTGGAATGAAAAGATTGTCACAGTTTTCAGGATTGGCTATCGTCTGGAGGTTCGCGGATGAAATTTTTCTATAAAATGTTTCTTGGAATGACAGTGATACTGGCTGTTGCCCTTGGAATGATAGAATATGTGACTCTATCATATTCACTGGAGCATGCAGTGAAAAGGGAGCAGGACAGTGCACTTTCACAGCATCAGATGATAAAATACTCGATTGAAACGGTAATCCTTAATATGAAGAGTGAGGATGTGGATAAGGAGCTTACAGATATGATGTCGCAGTCGGCAAAATCCATTGTTGGAGATGAAGGAGGAATGTATCTTGCTGATGATGATGGAAAAAGGATATATGCCAATTCATGTAATTATGAGCAAAAGGATATAAAGGTAAAGGATGGTACGCTTACATACAGTATAGTGTCAAAAGAGAATACTAAAGATACCGGTGAAAAGCAAAGCAGCAGATATATCCATGTCAAAAGCAGCTTTAAACTGAATGATAACAGGTATATTCTGATAACGGAAAGTGATATTACATCGGTTTTCGATGAGTCAAAGGAGCTTAGGTATAGATGCAGCGTGTACTATATTGTTATACTTGCTGTTGGTATGATGGTCATATTGATACTTTCCTGGATGATTACAAAGCCTCTTGCCGGATTAACAGCCACCACCAAAAAATTTGCAGATGGCGATTACACGGCAAGAAGTGATGTGAAGACAAAGGATGAAATAGGTGAGCTTGCAAAGGCTTTCAACGAGCTTGCGAAAAACCTTGAAAGCAAAGTTTATGAACTTCAGATGGCGGCAAAAAAGCAGGAGGATTTTACTGCAAACTTCGCACATGAGCTCAAAACCCCAATGACATCAATTATAGGATATGCCGATACCCTGTATCAGAAAAAAATGTCTGAGGATGAGGTGCACAGTGCTGCCGGAGTCATACTGAATGAGGGCATGAGGCTTGAAGCATTATCATTTAAGCTGCTGGAGCTTATCACTCTTGATAAAAATGATTTCAGGCTTGAAGAAACAAGAATATCTGAGATTATAGCAGATTGTGTGGAAACCGCACATGAAGCGGCAAGAAAGCATAATACAGAGATTGTGTACAGTGCGGATGAGGCATGGGTGTGGCTGGAATATGATCTGTTTAAGACCATGCTTCTTAATCTGATAGACAATGCAGTGAAATCAGGAGGCAGCAAGGTAGATGTATCAGGTAGACTTATTTCGCACAGTATTTATCGTATTGCAGTTTCGGACAATGGAAGAGGAATACCGCCTGAAGATATAGAGCGCATTACAGAGGCTTTTTATATGGTTGACAAGTCACGATCAAGAAGTGAGCATGGAGCAGGGCTTGGGCTTGCACTTGTATCAAGGATTGCTAAGCTGCATGATACAAAAATCCATTATGAGAGTGAGTCAGGTAAAGGAACCAGGGTGTATTTTGACATGAAAGCGGAGGCATTGGATGAGAAGTAAGCATTTATCAGTGCGCAAATGTATTGATAAAAAACCGGATAAAATCAAGGGAATAGTGTGTATATGCATTATTCTGGCAGTTGTATGTGCGGGAAATATGATACCGAATTATCTGATTTCACTTAAAGCAGCAAAAATTGCCAAAACGGGTACTACAATAAGCAACGCAGATATAAGCCCCTACAGCCACTCTATTTCAGCTGAAGAGAGGCTTACTAAGATGATGTCTCTGATGCAGGATAATGTAAATGAGCTGTGGAATGGGAAATATAGTGAGAAAAGGGAACCGTTGGATACTGAGATTCCGGTGGGACAGGCTTATACGGCTATTCAGACTTTTCTGAAGGGTGCCTGTGAGCTGCAGAGGCAGTCAGGTATTATGCAGATGCTCGGTGAAGACGATATAGTTATGCTCCAAAGCCGTGAAAGTAACTATTCAAAGGATACAGACAGCGAAATAGAACAGACATATGAAGCAGCTCCTTGGCAATATGGTGCAGGAGTTGCTTTGGATGATAGCTTTGACAACTCAATATCAGATTGTTTTGTAACATCGGATATAAGCAAGGAATTGTCGGCGTGGGTATTTATAATATCATTTGAAGATACGAGAATGCTGGCCGCTGTTGATGCGGTGCTTGGAGTACCGTTTTATATTACATATTATTGTGCAGATGTGGATAGTCCTAAGGCACAGGCTGCAGTGATGAGAGATTTATATGCAAAGACATATGGCAGCGATTATTCTATGGGCGATCCAAAAGAGTCTGAGTCAAAAATAGATTCTTCCTTTGAGACAAATATAATAGAGAATTTTTATTATGGGAATAATTATACGCAAGGGGATGATGAATATACCGGTTTTGAACCTTATGTATACTCTTGTTCATCGGACAAGCTGCAGATGGAATATCAGGTTATTACAGGAATCCAAAGATTTGAAAAAAAGGGAAAGCAAGTGTCATCATATAATTCGCGTATTAATATATGTCTGTACTAACCGGACTAAAAAGCTCTCTGTGCAATGCACGGGAGCTTTTTAAATTGCATGCAAGCATCAATGATGCCTTTTGACCCTCATTTCATAATAATTATAACAGTATCATTTAGTGCATGATTTGTATAATTTATTACATTGCTTTTTGCAAGGTCAAGTTGGTAGATGTTATGAATGAAAAAATGTATTATAATAATACATAAATATAGAGGAAGGAGAGGCAAGATATGACATTTGCTGATGCCATTGTTTGCAAAAATGTATCAGGGATTTGAATTCTCAAATTTTCATCAGTGTTTTACTGAGTCGTGGAGATATATTTTTAAATTCCCATTACTGGGGATTTTGTTGATAGCGTTGTTATGTTTGTTTACAGGAATAGTATTATTTTTAATGAAGAGATATAAGGGCACATCGTAAGATGGAAGTACCAGAGACACAGGGGAACGGCAGGAAGTACAAAGGCAAAGCTCGTTGCAGAAGCTGATACAAATGTAAGCTCGTGAGGGAGCATTGGAACATTTTACAACTATGACACAAGTATGCAACATAATAAATAAACGAATGCTTCTGAATATAGTAATGATACATAATATCAGTTACAAAGAAGCAGGAGGATGTATGTGTGAAAATATATATGATTAATATTTCTTTAATTTTGTCAGTATACTATTTACATAGTACAAATAGTAATGTACCTTAAAAAAGTACAGGACGGTACAAATAATCAGAAAGAGATATGATAACAATGAAGAAGAAATTAATCACAATAATAATTGGAATGATGCTTTGTGCAGGACTTTTTGGAGGCTGTGGAAATAAGAATATAAGCAAGGATAATATTGAAACGGATACTGCCGAGGAATCGAAACCGCAGGATTCTGATAAAAAACAGGAGCTGCCGGCAGCAACATATATGGGTGGAAACAATACCATTACTGAGGTGTGTAAGGAACTGAGTTCAGCTGGTGTGTCACATGTAGATACCTTTAAAGAATGGGTAACTGATTTTGCGGATTCTGCCGGGAAGAATGCAAAGCTGAAGGATACCTGGGCAGATGCGGATAAAATAAAAGCAGATACTGGTAAATGTATGGATGGCTGGGAGGCAAAGCATGACTATTCAGATGCCGATTGCAGGATGACAGCTTTTCTCCTGCTGGATGGGCTGCTTCACGCACAGTCAACGGAAGATAGCTATAGCGGTACGTATTTAATGTTTGATACACAAGCCATAGATAATGTAGACAGGTATGAAATCATAAGGCAGAATAAGGACATGTTTACTACATTATACGGAGAAAAGAGTATTACGGATGATAAACATCCTGAAAAGACATTCTCTGAAAACTGGAAGAAGTATGGATTTCAAATAGACAGTGACCGTATATCACTTATTAGCATAGCAATATATGATCCGGATTCTGATGCTGTTTTCGTAGGGCATACAGGCCTATTGATAAAGTACAGTGACTATTATCTGTTTGTAGAAAAAATAGCATTTGAGCAGCCATATCAGGCAACAAAGGTAAGCAGCATGGATGAATTGCTAAGTATCCTTTCTCTGAGACCTGAGTATTTCGGAGAAGAAAAAGAAGCAGGACCATTTGTATATAATAATGGAGACTATGTTGGAACACTAAAGAAGTAGTATAAAAAGCTCTCTGTGCAATGCACAGGAGCTTTTTTTAATATGTTGATATTTATTTATTTGTGCTGTCTGCATCAATTACAGACTGAATCTGCTTCATAAGGGCAT
>OGNM01001571.1_pt1 | contig 9610 bp, 7 predicted proteins | sample 1573441 | NCBI WGS metagenome assembly OGNM01 (sample SAMEA2581915, study PRJEB24529) | metagenome | biome: Human gut stool | place: China | collected 2011
CACGCTTATAGTGTTGATTATAAACTATTTGAGGGCAAAAAGAAAGAGCGTCAGCGTTATTCGCTGGCGCTCCGATGGCAAAGGCTTATCGTTTTGTGATATAAGGAATGTTGTCAGTGTATGCGTTCAGGATGTCAATGGCAGCTTTCTTCTGCCCCGGTGTAAGTTTGCTCAACTTTTTGCTCAGTTCGTCATCTGCCACATGGGATGCGGATGGAACGGAATCCCGAATAAGCACATCTGCGGATACACCCAACACCTCAACGATTCGGATAAAGGTTTCCAGTTTAGGGATTTTTACTCCGCGCTCTAAGTCTCCAACATAATTTGCTGACAACTCGACCCGTTCTGCAAACTGCTCGATTGTCCATCCTTTTTCTTTGCGCTGCTCTCGTATTCGTTGACCCAAAAGCGTATTCATAGCGACCTCACATTCTAATTGTGTTTGTTACACACCAATAGCATACCTGTCGCAATTTTTGTTATACACAATCCATTTGTGTTTATTCAACGCCAGTCAGGTGATTTCAATGTGGAAAATTTTTGCGCGTATCTTTGGTCAAAAAAGCAATGGTCTTTTGGGACGGCACATGGTACAATAGCAAACGTTGTGCCCTTGGCACATGAACGAAGGTAAAAGGAGCTGCTGAACGTGGATACGATCTATCTGCTGCCCGGTGAGGAACGCTGCGTTGATTTTCGAGATGCCAATGGAGTCCCGAAGGTACACTACACTTACTGTTCCATCCGTGGCAAACTTTTCAACTGCACCTGCTGCACAAAGGACGAAGCCCAGCGGCTGTGTGAAGATTGGCTTATAAAACAGGACCGCTGCTACATAAACTAAAAAATCCGCTGAGGATGCCTCCCCAAAACGGGAAGGCTCCCCGGCGGTATTCGTTTATAGGTTGCATTGCAGCCTATTGGTCGTTTTTAAGTGCGACAGCTTTCTGTCCGCATCAAAGGTATTTCTGGATGGTCGGCACAAGGATATTCATATTGATCGGCTTTGCGATATGATCGTTCATTCCGGCATCCAGTGCCACCTGTCTATCTTCGGTAAAGGCATTTGCCGTCATCGCGATGATGGGGATATTCGCTTTTTGGGGGTCCTCCATCCTCCGGATCTTTTTTGCCGCATCGTAGCCATTCATCACCGGCATCTGGATGTCCATAAGGATCAACTGATACGTTCCGTTCACAGCTTTTTCCAGCATATCCACACATTCCACACCGTCTTTTGCGCGGTCTACCGTACAGCCTTCTTCCTGCAGCAGCTCGGTGGCGATCTCCGCATTGAGGTCGTTGTCCTCGGTCAGCAGGATCCTTGTACCGCACAGGCACTTTTGATCCGAAGGGTTTGTTTCTCGTTTCGCCTGTGTTTCATCCTCGGACGCAATGCGGCAGGGAATGGTGACGGTAAACGTGGAGCCAACACCGATTTTGCTCTCCACTGCCACGGTGCCGCCCATCAGCCCGACCAGCTTTTTCACGATGCCCATCCCGATGCCGCTGCCTTCCACCTTGCTGACGGTGGATGTACGTTCCCGTTCAAAGGGCTCAAAGATGTGCTTCTGAAACTCCTGCGACATTCCGATGCCGTTATCGGCAACCGTGATCACCATATTGCACCAGCTCTCTTTTTCGCCGGGCTTCTGCGTGATATCGCAGCAAATCGTGCCGCCGGCTCCCGTGTATTTGACCGCGTTGCTGACAAGGTTCGTACAGACCTCGGTCAGGTGCGGAATATCCACATAGACATACGGATACTGCAGCTGTGTTGTCACCGTAATCGTCTGCCCCTTGCTGTCTGCCTGATTCTGGAACATTGCAATGCAATTGCGGAAATCCTTATCGACATCCGAAACAGAATACTCCATCTCCGTCTTATCGTTCTCGATCCGGGCAAGATCCAGAACATTGTTCAACAGCACCAGCAGGTTCTGTCCGCACACCTGAATATTCTCCATGTATTTTTCCAGCTTTGCAGGGTCGTCCAGATGCCGGGAGGCAAGGTCTGCATAGCCGATAATGGCGTTCATGGGGGTACGGATATCATGAGACATATTGAACAGGAAGGTGGATTTGGCACGGTTCGCGCTCTCCGCGTTTTCCACAGCGACCTGCAATTTTGCATTCAGCTCCTGCGTATCGTTTGCGGCTTTCTTTGCAGCAGCTTCGGCTTTGCGCGCCTTCCGCAGCAGCTTCAGGATCATGAGCAGAACAACTGCAACCGCAATGCTGCTGACCAGCAGAACCCTAAAGAAGTTATCCTTTATAAATTCGCTCAGGGTGACCTTCCGCAAAGAGCTCTTATGCATCGCCAGAGAGCTGGTAAGCATATTGGCTGGCATTGCCTTGAGCGTTTTGTTCAGGATGGACAGCAGGCTGCGGTTTCCGCTCTTGACCGCAAAGCAGGAATTGGCAGGGTTTGGCAGCGAAACGCTGTAAAAACCATAATTTTTGCTGTATTTCGCCTCACTGCTGACCCCTGTGATAAAACAGTCTGCCTGTCCGTCCTTGACCAGTTTTATCGCATCCTCCTGTGTATCGCAGTCCACGATTTCCCACTGCGGATAATAAAACGCAATGTACCTTGTTAGGGAAATCTTGTTTTGGGGAACGGCAACGCGGTTCACTTGGTTTTCGATAAAGAGCTGTTTGTTCGTGACCACCATCATATTGGCGGTCCAAGTGGTGTTGGTTCTGGCAACGCGATATTCTTCAGCCAGATTGGGACTCTGGTCGAAATGGAAGATCATGTCGATCTCGCCTGATTTCAGCGCATTGAGTTCCGCCTCTTTGTCGTCATAACCGACCAACTGAAATTCCAGCTCCTGATTTCCCAGACAATTTGCGGCAAACTGAATATAGTCCGTTATTGTTCCGGTAATCTCCCCGGTGGCAGGGTCATAGGTGCTGACGCCGCTATCACTCGTCAGAAAGCCCATTCGGATCGCACCGTGCTTTCTGAGCCACGATTTTTCCTCTCCCGTAAGGATGGGCTTATAATCCAGCGAGAAATACTTTTTACACAGATCCGCCGTATAAAAAGGAGCCTCTTCGTCCAACGCGTACATCGCATTGTCCAGTTCTTCCTTGAGATCCGGACGGTCTTTGTTGAACACATAGTAGATGTTGGATTTTCCCACGCGGGTTATGGTCGAGATGCCAAGCTCTGCCCAGTAGGATTCTTCCAGCGAAACAAAGCAGTCGATCTCGTGATTGGCCAGCTTTTGCTTCACATCCTCGTTGTTGGAGATGTTGACGTGCTGCGTTTTTATGCCGTGTTTTTCCTCCCATTCGGTCAGCATCACTTCCGGCTCCGTTCCCATCACAACGCCGATCTTTTTGCCGTCCAGCGTTTTAAGGTTGGGGGCGGAGATATCTGCGCGCGAAAGGTCGGCGTAGAGGTAATATTTTTCCTCCCCCATCGGTTCGTCCGAAAACAGCATCTCCTCAGCGCGATCCTCCGTATAAGAAATACCGCCCATGATGTCGATCTCGCCGTTTTCAAGTTTTTCAAAGCAGTCTGACCAGTCGCAGGTCACATATTCGAACTGCCAGCCTGTATAGCCGGATAGTGTTTCCAGCAACTCGTAGCCGTAGCCCTTTCTTGCGCCCCTCTCGTTGCAATAGTTGAAGGTGTCCTCAAACGAACCAACGCGGACGACCTTTACAGGGGCGGTTTCTGCGGCAGCCTTCACAGGGAGCACAGCTGACAGCAACAGCAGCAGGCACAGCATTGCACAGACGCTTTTCCGCATCAGCGTCTGCATGGTTTCGCTCGTTCCAGAGTTTTTCATTTTTCCCACTCTTTCTCCGCCCCAGATGGCTCATTCTGGCTTTATTTTCACTTCACCGATTTCAGGAAGGTGCTTGCAATATCATTCTCGTTCTGCTGTCAGCAGCTTTTTTGAATATATATATACTATTATTATATACTTATATGGTATATTGTAACATTATAACAAAAGCGTTTCAAGGCATTTTTCTCGTAAAGAGCACTTGTTTTCTATGGAACGCTTTTACCCTATCGCAAGCCACAGGATATAAGCTGCTCCGATGTACTTCATCACTCCCATTACATTTGGAAGCAAAGAATTAACCCCATATACGAAAATTGCGCATAAGATTTGTACTACATTTTGGCCTCCTTCTTTCGTTTTTAGGGTATAAAAATAGCGGGCAACCTTTTTGTGGTCGCCCGCTTGGGGGAAATATGTAGGTATTATCGCAATTTTCAAAAATAGTGCCAATCAAAACGGCATCTTTGCGATATGCAGTTTGCGGATGTTGCTTGTGCATTAAAAACGCAAACTGCTATAATCCGCTGGAGTTACGGCCTGTTCAAGTTACGCTCAATAACTTTGGTTACTTCTTCCATGTTAAGAGGCTTGGAAACATGACCGTTCATGCCTGCGTCCAGAGATGCCTGAACGTCCTCCGAAAAAGCATTTGCCGACAATGCGATGATGGGAATCTCTTCTGCATCCGAGCGGTCAGCATACATTGCTCGGATCGCCTTTGCCGCCTGATGTCCATCCATTTTAGGCATCATAATGTCCATCAGGATAATATCATAAGTGCCCGCCGGATGCTCTGCGAACAGATCAACAACTTCCTGCCCATCTGCTGCACGCGTTACTGTCATTCCCAAATCTTCCAACAGAATCGTGGCAAGTTCGGCGTTCAGATCATTATCTTCTGCCAGAAGCACCTTGATCCCCTTCAGGTCATTGTGCTGTACAAGCGGCTTTGTTTTTTCGACTTTCTCAGCATTTGTCAGTTCCATGGGAATCTCTACGGTAAAGGTCGTACCGACGCCCTTCCGGCTGTCTACTGTGATCGTGCCGCCCATCAGTTCAATATACTTCTTTGAGATGGGCATTCCCAGACCCGTGCCCTTATACTGTGTCCGTACGCCATTTTCTTCCTGCGCAAATTCGTCAAAGATTTTTTTCTGGAAATCTTCGCTCATACCGATGCCGGTATCTTTGATCCGATAGCAAATTACGATGTGCTGTGCATCGGCTCCCGGACGGTTGCCTGCATCAAAACGGATGGTGCCGCCATCCTTGGTAAATTTCACGGCATTATTCAGGATATTGACCAGAATTTCCCGGATACGGACGGGTTCCGTCATGACATAGGGATTTTGCAGCGGTTCACGATGCACTTCAAAGTTCAGTTCCCGGTTCAGAAGCATCCCCTTCACGATCTCGATCACACTGTCTGTAACTGCGGTGATATTCGCCGGAACAGGGGAAAACTCCACCTTTCCGCTCTCGATGCGGCTCAGATCCAGCACATCATTCAGCAGGGACAGCAGATGATCTGAGCTTTCCTCGATCTTCTTCAGACAGTTGTGCATTTCCGGCACAGAATCCTGATGCAATGCAATATTTGTAAAGCCGATGATGGCGTTCATAGGGGTGCGGATGTCGTGGGACATATTGGAAAGGAATGTGCTTTTGGCTTTGCTGGCTGCTTGCGCCTGCTCTGCAAGGACAGCCATTTCTTTCGCTTTCTGCTGGGCTGCAAGCTGTAATTTTCTGCGTGTCCGCAAGCGGTTCACGATAATGATCATTGCGACCGCCATCCACGAGATAAATACGGTGATGGCGACAGCTGTGACCGGATTCAGACGGATCATATCTGCAAGTGTCAGATTCGTTGCTTTATAAGTGGTGTACTGTGTTGCAAGGTCTTCAACAAGATTATCCGGCATTGCGTACATTGCTTTTGTCAGGATACCTGCCAGCGCATGGTTTTCCGTAGAGGAAACCACCATGCGGTAACTGAATGTGGGTTGTTCCAGCAGCGTGTAGGTCATTGTACCTGTTGTGTCGCTGTTGACGAATGCCTGTGCCATGTAATAGTAGACAAAGGCTGCATCCGCTTTGCCATTGCGGACAGCTTCCATCATCTCCTGACGGGTACTGCACATCAGTTTTTCCGCACCGGGTGCCAGCACATCTTCGATCGATGTGGATGCGGTCTGATTGACTGTGGTGACAACATTGATCTTCCCATCAAAGTCTCTCCGCGTCACTTTTGCCATTCGCATCGTGATATAGGGAGCGGTCAATCCCCATTCTTTGGTCTCTGCGTAATTATCCGTATCCAATCGTGCATCAATACTGATGTTTACCGCATCCTTATTGCTTTGATATGCGATATACTCATCTCTGGTCGCAGGAACAAGAAACTCATACGAGAGTCCTGCATAGTCTGCTATCTTCCGAAAATAGTCCGGGAGAATGCCCTTTACTTCGCCATTTTCTGTATAGGAATAGGGATACCGGGTCGGGTCGCACAGAACATGAAGGGGATTTTCCTTGGAATATTGGGCAATGATACGCTTTTCTTCTTCCGTGTACTCCAGATTTTTGGTATCGGTAGTTTCGTAGTTTTTGTTATAGAGGGTCGTTTTCCAGCTGCCTTCGGCAGCGTTCATCTGGTCGATCGCATAATTTATCTTATTCAGAAGTTCAGTGTTTCCTTTTTTGACGATCACATAAAAATCACTGCTGCCGAATTTTTCAAGGATGCGCTCATTGTTCATTTTGCGCAGGGAACTGGTGACAATGGCATCAACCGTTCCATTCTGAAGTGCCTCTGCTATCTCCTCAGCCGAATCGAAATAGACCGATTTGTAAGTGAAGCCTTTGGTTCGTGCATACTCCGCAAATTCATCGTTCCGGGAGTTTCCGCGCAGGAGTGCAACACGCATCCCATCGTAGGTACTATACTTTCCCTCAACGATGGTGCTATTATCGCTGCGGACAGTCAGGATACCATTGTTGGTTCCGATCGGACGGGAAAAATCAAATAATTCTTCGCGCTCAGGCGTTCTGCGGGCAGAAGTTACCATGTCGATCTCGCCGTCGATCAGCATCCGCTGCATTTCTTCCCAGCTTTTGTCATAGCCGACGTATTCATAGTCTACATCCCAGTAGCGCGCCATCAAGCGGAGAAAATCGTAGCCATAACCGCTGCGGTTTCCGTCCTCGTCCATCATGTGATAGCCGTCCATTGCAAAAAAGCCAACCCTCACACGCTCATGCTGGTTTACTGTTTCTGCTGCGCTTGCCGAAAGAGACAGCAATGCCGTCAGCAGAAGCATCGTCATTAGAATTGCCAGACCCCTGCAAGTTCTGGCTCGCTTTGTAACATTCATATCATGTCCCCTCCATTTTTATAACTCTGCCGCTGGAAAGTAAATAAACGCTTTCAATGCATGGCGAACCCATGACTGAAAGCGTCATCTGACTTCATAAAGCGATATTTACGGACAGCAGAAAACAGCAATTTCTTACTGGCAACTGGCTGACCCGGTGGGTCCCTATAGCTTTGCGTCGCCGACTTGCGCCGGGTTTGCCTATGAATTTTTATAAAAAGTTTACCATAGAAATAAATCCTTGCCAAGACGCTTTTTGAAAAAAAGTCGAAAAATGTTTTGAAACAGCAAACAGAGGGAAGTGATACACCATAGTCCGTCCAGCTTTCCCAGTACCGCGTCAGACCGTTTGCCGTGCGCTGGGCAAGGACGAGATATTCTTCGGTTTTGCTTGACATTGTTGCCTCCTTCCGATTTTGAGCATAAAAACAGCGGGCAACCGTTTTGTGATTGCCCGCAGGTAGATGTATTGTATCTCTTTAAGATATATGGTACACTAATCCTGTTTCTGGATAGGAAAAAAAGAATAGGAGTGTGTTACTATGGATTCACAGCATCCCAAACGGAGCGCCTTTTCCGGTAAGATTGGTTTTGTGCTGTCTGCTGCAGGCGCATCTGTAGGTCTTGGCAACATCTGGCGTTTCCCGTATCTGGCCGCAAAATATGGCGGCGGTATTTTTCTGCTGGTGTACATTGTGCTGGCCGTTACTTTTGGTTACACCATGATCGTGGCAGAAACCGCGCTGGGCCGCATGACCAAAAAGAGCCCGGTCGGCGCTTTCGGAGCATTTGGCAAGAGCGGCAAGCTGAAGTTTGGTGGATGGATCAATGCCATCATTCCCATTCTGATTGTACCGTACTATTCGGTCATCGGTGGCTGGGTCATCCGTTATCTTTCCGCCTATGTCAGTGGACACGGCAGTGAGTTAGCACAGGATGGCTATTTCTCCGGCTTTATTTCCAGCGGCCTGTCTGCTGAGGTATGCTTTCTCATCTTTACGGTTTTCACGCTTTCCATCATTTTTGCCGGTGTCCGTAATGGCGTGGAACGAGTGTCTAAGCTGATGATGCCCGTTTTGGTGGTTTTGTCTGTTGTCATTGCGATTTACTCGGTCACCCGTCCGGGAGCACTGGCCGGAGTAAAGTATTTTCTGATTCCCAATGTTGCAAACTTTTCATGGATGACCGTTGTTACTGCTATGGGGCAGATGTTCTACTCGCTGTCCATTGCTATGGGCATTCTGGTGACCTTCGGCTCCTATATGAAAAAGGATGTTTCCATTGAGGAATCCACGGAAAATGTCGAAATTTTTGATACTGCCATTGCAATCATGGCCGGTCTGATGATCATACCTGCTGTATTTTCCTTCTCTGGCGGTGACCCGAACACCCTGCAGGCAGGCCCTTCTTTGATGTTCATCACCATCCCCAAAGTATTTGAGAGTATGGGGTTCGGCCACGTTGTAGGTGTGCTATTTTTCCTGTTGGTTCTCTTTGCCGCTGTTACAAGTTCCATTGCCTTGACAGAGAGTGCCGTTTCCACCTTTGAAGATGAACTCGGCTGGAACCGACAGATGGCTACCGCCTGCATTGGTATTATCATGGTTGTCTTAGGCAGTCTGTCCGCGCTTGGCTACGGCCCGCTGGCCGGTGTGACGGTGTTCGGGATGCAGTTTCTGGACTTCTTCGATTTTCTGACAAACTCTGTTATGATGCCCATCGCCGCCATTTCCACCTGCGTGCTGGTATCTCGTGTCATCGGCGTAGAAAAAATCGAAGAAGAAGTCACAATGGACGGTAAGCCGTTCCGCCGCAAAAAGATTTTCAACTTTATGATTCGCTATCTTTGCCCTGTCTTCGCAGCAATCATTCTGATCAGTTCAGTGGCCAATACTCTTGGCTGGATTTCCATGTGACAACAAATTTTTGAAAAAGGCAGCTGTTTCTCTTTATTTAAGCGGAAACGGCTGTTTTTCTTTAATGAAAAATTCCATGTACGCCGCCCGCAGGCGGCAAAAATCAGTCCATAGGAAACTCAACCTCCGCAAACTGCGCATCGGTCATCAGCTTCAGTTTTTCGATAACACCTTCAGACAGTTCGCGCAGGGCGGTTTCATCGGGCATCAGGTAACACTGCATGAGCCGTAGTTCCTGCATCAGCCCCAGCCGGGAGCCGGTGTTGTAAAGCATCAGTTCTTCATGGTCAAAGTTCATGGGCATCCCTCGCTTTCCGGCAGGCGGCAGGGTTGCACTCCGGGACATCGCACTTCTCTTTGAGCGTTTGCAAAACCGAGGTGCGTTCCGGCTTTTTATCCAGAAACCCCGGCAGCTCCTTGAAGCCGATGCTGTCCACATAATGCGTCGAAATTTTTCCGTCCTGATTCAGCATGATCACATCGCTGACCGACAGGCTGTGCCCATGATAAT